>Ga0209498_1000004_pt1 | contig 131651 bp, 122 predicted proteins | sample WalLakDeSediment_FD_184131 | JGI IMG/M metagenome (GOLD analysis project Ga0209498, IMG submission 184131) | Lake sediment microbial communities from Walker lake, Nevada to study Microbial Dark Matter (Phase II) - Walker Lake 11/02/13 Deep... | ecosystem: Environmental > Aquatic > Freshwater >... | reverse complement strand
GGCCCGGTTGGAGCAAATGGCCGTTTACGGACTTTCTCCCTCGGCACTCAACACCTTTATCCGCTGTCCGTTGAAGTTTTACCTTGAGAAAGTGGCCCGGCTGCGCGAAGCCGAAGAGGTGGAAGAGACCATTGAAGCCAGCACCATGGGCAATGTGGTGCACGGTGTGCTGGAGGACCTTTACAGTCCGTTTAAAAAACAGGTTATAAGCCCGGAAATGGTCAGTGGCATGCAAAAAAAGGTGCATGAGCTAACCATTCGGAGGTTCAGCGAACATTATCCAGAAGGCGATATAAACAGCGGCAAAAACCTTTTGCTGTTCAGCCTGGCAAAAAGGCAGGTGGAGAACTTTCTGAAATGGGAACACAGCCGCCTGGAAGAAGATCAGCAGCGGGGCCAGCACCTTACCCTGATCGACACTGAAGCCAAACTCAGTGGCAGCGTCACGATAGATGTGGCAGGCAAAACCACAGAAGTTAAAGTCAGCGGAAATACGGACCGTATTGACAGACTGGGCAGCACCATCAGAGTAATTGATTACAAAACAGGAAAGGTAGACGACCGCGCTTTGAGAATAAAGGACTTCGAAGAACTTATCGAAGACGTGAAATATGATAAAGCCTTCCAGGTGCTTGCCTACACCTGGCTTTACAAGCAAGAAAACCCAGATGAGGCCAATGTGGAATCGGGCATCTTTTCCATGCGTAACCTAAAATCAGGTTTCCTTAAATCGGAAGTGGATCCCAAAGGCCCGGATGCAGGGCTGGACCCCATTGAAGAGTTTGGCAAACTACTGAAAACCCTGGTGGCACGAATCATGGACCCTGAACAGCCTTTTTCACAAACCGAGAAGGAAGAGGATTGCAAATACTGCCCGTTTCAGGCCCTTTGCGGACGCTTCGAAAGTTAAGCCAAAACTCAGACCAGGAGTTTACGGGCTTCTGAAATCACCTTGTCGAGCCCGGCGGGATTCTTCCCACCGGCCGTGGCAAAGAAAGGCTGACCGCCGCCGCCGCCCTGAATATGAGCGGCCAGATTGCGCACAATGTTTCCGGCGTGCAGGCTGCGCTCCTTTACCAGGTTTTCTGATATCATAACCACAATGCCCGGCTTGCCATCGGCAGCATGCCCAAGCACCAGGAAAAGATCGTCGACCTTATTCTTGATGGCATAGGCCAGGTCCTTGGCCATCTTGGCATCCATTTCTACCAGCTGACCAATAAAGTTAATCCCGCCAATCTTCTCAGCTTTGGCAGCCATTTCTTCCACCAGCTGTCCCGCCTGATCTTTTTGAGCGACATCTAGTTTTTTGCGAAGGCTTTCGTTCTGCTCGAGCAGTTGCTCAACTGCATGCGCCGTGTCTTTGGGGTTTCTCAGTAAGGTGCGGATGTCCTCCAGTTCCCTGATTTTCTCATTCACATATCTTTCGGCATCTGCGCCGGTAATGGCCTCCACCCTTCGAATGCCGGCAGCAATGGCACCTTCGGAAACAACGCGAAATGAACCGATCTGACCGGTGTAGTGCACATGGGTACCACCGCACAGCTCGGTAGAGAATTTTTTATCGAAAGAAATAACGCGCACCTTATCGCCGTACTTCTCGCCAAAGAGGGCCATTGCGCCCATGTTTTGTGCCTCGGCCATTTCCATCTCACGGTGCTCCTCCTGCGAGATGTTCTCGCGGATCCTGGCATTAACAATTTGCTCCACCCTTTCAATTTCTTCCTGAGTCATACGGGAAAAATGCGAAAAGTCGAAGCGCAGGCGCTCTTCATTGACCAGCGATCCTTTTTGCTGCACATGATGACCGAGCACCTCCCTGAGGGCCGCATGCAAAAGGTGGGTGGCGGTATGGTTGTTGGCGGTAAGTTCCCTTTTTTTCTCATCAACTTTTGCCAGAAAACGCGATGGCATTTGTTGGGGAATTTCTTCTGCAATATGCACCACAAGATTATTCTCTTTCTGGGTGTCCACAATGTAGATCTTTACCTCTTCGTTTTGGAGCACACCGCGGTCGCCCACCTGCCCGCCCGACTCGGCATAAAACGGCGTCTGGTCAAGTACCAGCTGAAAAAATGTTTTTCCCTTACTGCTCACCTGGCGGTATTTAATCAGCTCCACCTCTGCCTCCATCTGGTCATATCCCAGGAATCGCGTTTCGGCAGTGTTGGGCTTCAGTTCCACCCAGTCGCCGGTCTCTATGAGGCCTGCTGCACGGCTACGAGTTTTCTGAGCTTCCATGCCAGCGGCAAAGCCTGCCATATCCACCTCCCATCCTTGCTCGCGGGCCATCAGTCGGGTAAGGTCGATGGGGAATCCATAGGTGTCGAAAAGTTCGAAGGCAAACTGCCCGTCGATTATTTTCTTCTCGGGATGAGAAGCCAGGTATTGCTCAAATTTGTGAATGCCCACCGACAGGGTGCGCAAAAAAGTAGTTTCTTCTTCGGCAATCACACGCGAAATCAGGTCTTGCTGGGCGGCAAGCTCAGGAAAGGCTTCCCCCATGTTCTCGACCATGACAGGCAACAACTTGTGCACGAAAGGCTCTCGAAACTCAAGAAAGGTATATCCGTAACGGATAGCCCGTCGCAAAATGCGTCGAATCACATAGCCTGCCTTGTTGTTTGAGGGCAACTCGCCATCGGCAATGGCAAAGGCCACGGCCCGCAGGTGATCAGAAACCACGCGCATGGCCACATCGGTCATTCTTTCGCTGCCATAGGCAATGCCGGCCATTTCCGACAATTTCTGAATATAAGGCTGGAATACGTCTGTGTCGTAGTTCGACTTTTTACCCTGCAGGGCCATGCAAAGACGCTCAAAGCCCATGCCGGTGTCAACATGCTTGGCAGGCAGGCTCTTCAGTTCGCCATTGTTCATTCGGTTAAACTGAATAAACACCAGGTTCCATATCTCCACCACCTGAGGATGATCGTTATTCACCAGATCTTTACCAGCCTCGGCTTGGCGATCGTCCTCGTCGCGAAGGTCGATATGTATCTCGGAACAGGGTCCGCAAGGTCCGGTTTCTCCCATTTCCCAGAAGTTGTCCTTTTTCGAGCCATACAGAATGCGGTCTTCACTCACGATCTCTTTCCAGAAACCAAAAGCCTCGTTGTCGGGTTCCAGCCCATCGGCATTGTCGCCACCAAAAACTGTCACGTAAAGACGGTCCTTTTCAAGTCCATAGACCTCAGTAAGCAGTTCCCAAGCCCAGGCAATAGCTTCTTTTTTGAAGTAATTGCCAAAACTCCAGTTGCCCAGCATTTCGAACATGGTATGATGGTAGGTGTCGTGGCCCACCTCCTCCAGGTCATTGTGCTTACCCGAAACCCTCAGGCACTTTTGCGAGTTGGCAACCCGCAGCTGTGTTGCCGGAGAATTGCCAAGAAAAATATCCTTAAACTGATTCATGCCGGCATTGGTAAACATAAGCGTAGGGTCATTTTTTATGACCATCGGAGCCGAATTAGCGATAAAGTGTTGCTTGGACGAAAAGAAATCAAGAAAAGCCTGGCGTACCTGTATGGAGTTCATTGATAATGAGCGGATTTTAAAGAAATATTTATGTATTTTTTTGAACGATGAATCGCAAAATTAATTTATTTTTCCTTAGTTTTGCAACATCTTAAGGAAAGGCTTCGTTGATTCTTCAACATTATAAAAGCATTTAAGCCTTTTTTATAATTGTAATCCAATCAGAAAGACCGTACTCACACCATGGGTAAAAAAGTTAAGTATCAGTTCAACACCAAGTCGCTTGCGGTTGAAAAGGTCAATGAGACTTTCTGGGATAAGTTAAAGGTATTTTTAAGGATCGTCTTTGCCGGGATGGTATTCTCGGTGATTGTGCTCAGCATTGGTTATACTTTTTTTGATTCCCCGAAAGAAAAGATGTTGCGGCGGGAAATAGATCTTTTTAAAACGCAGTACCAAATCATTAACGACCGCCTGGCCATTATCGGCTCTGTCATGGCCGATATGGAGGAGCGCGACGACCACATCTACCGCGTAATTTTCGAAGCCGAGCCCATTCCGCGCACGGTACGCGAGGCTGCTTTTGGCGGCACCGACCGTTACAGCCACCTCGACGGCTTTGAGAACAGCGAGCTTATCAGCGCTACCATGCAACGCATCGACCGCATTTCGCGCCAGCTTACTGTGCAGTCGCGTTCGTACGATGAAGTATTTGACATGGCCAAAAACAAGGCCGATATGCTGGCCTCCATCCCAGCCATCATTCCGCTGGCAAAAGGCACCGAGCGTCTGGTTTCGGGCTTTGGGTATCGCATACACCCCATTTACAAAACTTTGCGCATGCACACCGGGGTCGACTTTACCGCTCCCACCGGAACCCCCATTTACTCTACAGGAAATGGGGTAGTAAAACGTGCCCAGCGCGACAATACCGGATACGGCCTTATGGTAGAGATCGACCATGGCTACGGCTACTCCACCCTCTATGCCCACATGAGCAAAATAAACGTAAGGCCCGGGCAGGAAGTGAAGCGCGGCGAAATCCTCGGACTTGTTGGTAACACAGGTATTTCGAACGGCCCCCACTTGCACTACGAGGTGGTTCGCAACGGCAAAAAAGTAAATCCGGTTAACTATTTCTACAACGACCTTACACCCGAAGAATTTGAATACATCATTGAAGTGGCTTCACGGGTAAACCAGTCACTGTCGTAAGGAAATTCATAATTTTTTTCAAAAGGCCCTTTTATGGGGCCTTTTTTTATAATCAGGCCACTCATTCCGCAAGGTTTTCTTAATTTTACCTATCAAAGCCTTATGCAATGGAAAAACCCGACCACAAGCCCGAAAGAATATACTACTCCATCGGTGAGGTGGCCAAAATGTTTAAGGTAAACACTTCGCTGATCCGCTTCTGGGAAAAGGAATTCGACATCATTCAGCCGCATAAGAACAAAAAAGGCAGCCGCTATTTTACCCCCACCGACGTAGACAACTTTCATCTCATCTTTCACTTGGTGAAAGAAAGAGGGTACACCTTGCAGGGCGCGCGCGAAAAACTCAGGGACAACCCACAGGATGTGCAGCGCGATTTCGAAATTGTGAAATCGCTCGACAAGATCCGCGACTTTTTGCTCAGCCTGAAAAAAGAATTGAATCAGCCTAACCTTTAACTATTTAAAATCATGATCGTAGTAACCGGTGCTGCAGGATTTATTGGGAGCTGCCTGGTAAACAAGCTCAACAACAAGGGCTATACCGACATTGTGGTGGTTGACGATTTCTCTAACCCCGAAAAGAACAAGAATCTCGTCAATAAAATTTACCGGCAACGCATCGATCGAGAGGTCTTCCTTGAATGGCTTCGTGAAAAACACCGCCAGGTCAATTTTGTTTTCCATATAGGCGCCCGCACCGATACCACTGAATTCAGAAAAGCCATATTCGATAAACTTAACCTGAATTACACCAAACATTTGTGGACTGCCTGCGCCAAATATGACCTCCCCCTGGTATATGCTTCCTCGGCCGCCACTTATGGCGCCGGTGAACATGGCTACAACGACGATCATGCACTTATCGCAAATCTCAAACCCCTAAACCCTTACGGGGAAAGCAAGAACGATTTTGACAAATGGGCCCTGAAGCAAAAAGAGAAGCCCTATTTCTGGGCCGGACTTAAGTTTTTTAATGTGTTTGGCCCCAACGAATACCACAAGGGCCGCATGGCATCGGTGGTTTTTCATACCTTCAGGAAAATTAAGGAAACGGGGCAAATGGAGCTGTTTCGCTCGCATAACCCCGATTACAGGGATGGCGAACAGCTGCGCGATTTTATCTACGTGAAGGATGTGGTGAATGTGCTGTATTTCCTCATGCTGCTTAAGAAGCATTCGGGTATTTACAACCTGGGTACGGGGCTGGCACGCACCTTTATCGACCTTTCCAGGGCAACCTTTGCGGCCATGGACAAAGCACCCGAAATCAGCTTTATTGACACACCCGAGGACATTCGCGACAAGTATCAATACTTTACACAGGCTAAAATGGAAAAACTGCGCCAGATTGGCTACACCCTGCCCTTTTACACCCTGGAAGAAGCAGTGCAGGACTATGTGCAGGACTATCTCATGCCGGTCGCCTGGTACTGATCATTTGGCATTGTAATGATGCTGATGCGAAATCCCTTGCTTTTCAACATAAGCCACTAACTCAGGAAAGAAAGTGCGGAACTCATCCTCGAAAGCTTCATAATCCAGCTTTAGGTCTTCCACAGCATTTTCCATTCCCGACTTAAAAGGGGTTCGCTTGGCCAACCCTTCAAAATGCTGCTGCAAGCGGTTCAAGTCGGCATAATTTACCAGCCAGTTTGAAGAGACCATGTAGGGCAGCACGTTTTTGGCCCTTACGGGAAGCAGAAAATAGTTTTTAAGCAGTATATTATAGGCTTCCTTCACGAAGCGTGTAAGGGAGTACCTGGAATACTCGCTCCAGTTTCGCGCCAGGTAATGATCGTAAAACATATCGACCACCACCCCGGCATACAGGCGGTATTTATTGCGCAAACGCATTTTGCTTTGGTCAACAATGGGGTGGGTATCGGTAAAGGTGTCTATCTTACGATGCAGCATTATGCCATCCACAATACCCTGGTGGAAGTTATCAATCTGGCGTCCCTTCACCATGTCGGCAATGAAGTTGCCCAAGAGAATATCTTCGTTTTCGCCTGAAAGGTATATGTGAGCCAGAAAATTCATTTATGCCAAAAAAGATGCTCCGAAAGGTAACAAATTGTGCAATGCTTATTCTAAGTAAACTCCTTAAAAAAGCAATTGTTTTATCAATTAAATAAAGATTTCAGGGCAGGTGTAATTTTTTATTTAGTTTTGTGGAATTGCAAAAATTAATCCAAAAAGTAAAAATCCCTGTAGTTATGCAAAAATTGTTGTTATTGGGTGATGAGGCCATTGCACAGGCTGCCATTGATGCGGGGATGTCGGGCATTTATGCCTACCCCGGCACCCCTTCTACTGAGATCACCGAGTACGTGCGCAGTTCGCGGGAGGCACGCGAAAAAGGCATAGTGGCCAGCTGGTGCGCCAACGAAAAAACCGCTGCCGAAACCGCCTTGGGCATGTCGTATGCAGGCCGTCGCACCATGACCTGCATGAAGCACGTAGGGCTGAACGTGGCTGCCGACGCTTTCATAAACTCCTCCATTACTGGCGCAAATGGTGGAATTATTTTCCTGGTAGCGGACGACCCTTCGATGCACTCCTCACAAAACGAGCAGGACTCACGCTTTTTCGGAAAGTTTGCCATGATTCCTGTGCTGGAACCCAGCAACCAGCAGGAGGCCTACGACATGGTGCATTATGGCTTTGACCTTTCGGAGAAATTTCAGATACCGGTTATGATCCGCATTACCACCCGCCTGGCCCATTCGCGTGCCGGCGTGGTTCGCAAACCTTCGCGCGAGCAGAACAAGGTGGGCCTGCCCCAAAACCTGCGGCAATTTGTGCTGCTGCCGGCCATTGCCCGCAAGCAATACAAAATGCTGGTCGACAACCAACCTGCATTCATTAAAGAATCGGAGGCATCGTCCTTCAACGTTTACCTGGAAGGCGAGGACAAAAGCATGGGCATTGTTGCCTGCGGCCTGGCCTACAACTACCTTATGGAAAACTTCCCCGAAAGGGATATACCATACCCCGTGGTTAAGGTTTCGCAATACCCCCTGCCCGAAAACCATATCCGCAGGCTTTATGAAGAATGCGACAGCTTACTTGTACTTGAAGATGGCTACCCCATTGTGGAAGAAATGGTGAAGGGATTCCTGAACCTTGGCAAGCCCATAAAAGGCCGCTTGGACGGCACCATTCCGCGCACCGGTGAGCTGAACCCCAATATTGTAGGCGCCGGCCTTGGATTTGTGCAAGACGAAACCCTCAGCATTCCTTCGCTGGTGGCCCCCCGCCCACCATCCTTATGCAAAGGCTGCTCGCATATCGACAGCTTTACCGCCCTAAACGAGGTGCTTGAGATTTATGGCCGTGGCCGCGTTTTTTCCGACATTGGTTGCTACACCCTGAGCGCACTGCCACCCTATGAGTCGATTAATAGCTGCGTAGACATGGGTGCCTCCATCACTATGGCCAAAGGCGCTGCCGATGCAGGCCTTGTTCCGGCCATTGCCGTAATTGGCGACAGCACCTTTACCCACTCGGGCATGACCGGCCTGCTTGATGCCGTGAACGACAAGTCGAATATAACAGTGATTATTCTCGATAATTCCACCACCGGAATGACAGGAGGTCAACCCTCTTCGGCCTTAGGCAAAATTGAAGATATATGCAAAGGCCTTGGGGTGGAAGAAGATCACATTCGCGTGCTTAAGCCCTTGCGCAAGCACCATGAGGAGAATGTTCAGATCATGAAGGAAGAAGTTGAATATAATGGCGTTTCGGTTGTGATTCCGCGGCGCGAGTGCATTCAAACCCTCAACAAGCGCATGCGCGACAAATTCAAGGAAAAGGCCAAAGCCGCCGAAAAATAATCCATAAAATAGAAAAGATACACATTATGAAGATCGATATTATTTTAGCTGGCGTGGGTGGACAGGGCATATTATCCATTGCTGCCACCATTGGCCTGGCCGCAGTTGAAGCAGGCCTTTACCTGAAGCAAGCCGAAGTCCATGGCATGAGCCAGCGCGGGGGCGATGTACAGTCCCACCTAAGGCTCAGCGACAAGGAAATCGCTTCTGACCTTATCCCTTTCGGGAAAGCCGATATGATCATTTCCGTTGAACCTATGGAAGGGCTCCGCTACCTTCCCTACCTGAAAAAGAATGGCTGGCTCATTACCAACACCAAGCCATTTATTAATATTTCCAATTATCCCGAGGAAGAAAAAGTAATGGCCGAGATCAACGCATTACCCAACCATATTGCACTGGATGCCGACAGCATAGCCAGCGAACTAGGTAGCGTAAAAGCCGCCAACATGGTCATCCTTGGTGCAGCTTCACCACATCTCGACATTGCCTTTGAGAAGCTCGAAAATGCCATCAGAGCCCTGTTTGGGCGAAAGGGAGAGGAAATGGTAAACCTGAACCTTGAGGCTATACAGACAGGGCGAAAATTTGCCCTCGAGAACTAAAAATGAAACCTGTCCGAACACGGCAGGTTTTTTTATTAATTAACAAGTTGCCGACTTTTCAAAATCTTTATTAAACCGTTAAACAAAAGCTGTTTGAGTTGCATTTATTATTAACGCGAAAGGCATTAATTATTAATTTTGCCGGACGGTTACAAAGTCTTCCTGCAGTTTGGAACATCAAAAACTGCCAGAATAAGGCGTAAACGCGGCAATTAATATAAATCTACATAAACTTCCTAACTGTTATGATTACAAACAACTTTATAAAGCGCCACAACGGACTTCGCCCCGACGACGAGGTCCTGATGCTGAAAAAGATAGGTATTGCTTCTGTTGATGAGCTCATCGACAAAACCATTCCGGCATCGATCAGGATGAAGAAGCCCCTGAAAATTGCCGACGGCATGAATGAGTATGAATACCTGAACCACCTGAAAGGCCTGGGTGCCAAGAATCAGCTCTACCGCACCTTTATTGGCATGGGTTACTACAACACCATTTTGCCGGGCGTTATTCAGCGCAACATTCTGGAGAATCCGGGTTGGTACACTGCCTACACGCCTTACCAGGCTGAGATCTCGCAGGGTCGACTCGAAGCGCTGCTCAACTTCCAGACCGTGGTTTCCGAGCTTACAGGCCTGGAGATTGCCAACGCTTCGCTGCTCGATGAGGGCACTGCCGCCTCCGAGGCCATGATCATGCTTCACAACGCGCGCTCGCGCGAAGCCACCAAAAAAGGCGCCAACAAGTTTTTTGTTTCCATGCGCGTATTTCCACATACCATCGACGTGCTCCAAACCCGTGCTGAGCCCCTTGGCATTGAGTTGGTAACCGGCTGCGCCGACGAAATAGAATTTGACGACATGTTCTTTGGGGCCTTGGTGCAATATCCAAGTGAAAGAGGCAAGGTTAACAACTATGCTCCTTTCGTAAAAAAGGCACAGGATGCAGGCGTTCGTATTGCTGTGGCAGCCGACCTGCTCAGCCTTACCCTGCTTACCCCTCCCGGTGAATGGGGTGCTGATGTGGTTGTGGGCTCGTCGCAGCGTTTTGGCGTGCCCATGGGATACGGTGGCCCGCACGCAGGCTTCTTCGCCACAAAAGATGAATTCAAGCGCCAGATTCCCGGAAGGATCATTGGCGTTTCCATTGATGTGAACAACAACTTTGCCCTTCGCATGGCGCTGCAAACCCGCGAGCAGCACATTAAGCGCGAAAAGGCCACTTCAAACATCTGTACCGCCCAGGCCCTGCTGGCCACCATGGCCGGCATGTATGCAGCATACCACGGACCCAAAGGCCTGAAGCAGATTGCACGCCACATAAACATCCTTACCGGTGTGCTGGCACAGGAAGTGGAAAAATACGGCTACAAGCAGTTGAACAAGCACTTCTTTGACACGGTGCTCATTGAGTTGCCCGGAAACATTACTGCCGAGCAAGTGCTTCAGATCGCCCTTACCAAACAGATGAACTTCCGCAAGGTTGATGAAAAACAGATTGGCATCAGTCTGGATGAAACAACCGCCCTGACCGATGTGAACGACATCCTGGAAGTTTTTGCCACAGCCGCAGGAAAAGATTTTAAGGTGTTTGTTTGCGACCCGGTTGAGTGCGAGAAGATTACCACTATTCCCCAGGAGCTAACCCGCAGCAGCAAATACCTGACCCACCCGGTATTCAACTCTTATCATTCGGAAACGGAGATGATGCGTTACATGAAAAAGCTCGAGAACCGCGACCTGGCGCTGACCCGCACCATGATACCGCTGGGCTCGTGCACCATGAAGCTCAACGCCGCCAGTGAACTCTTTGCTTTGAGCTGGCCCGAGTTTGGTGGCATTCACCCCTTTGTTCCAAACGATCAGGCTGCCGGTTACCATGAACTGATACGCCAGCTCGAGAAGGACCTGTGCGAGGTGACCGGCTTTGCTGGCATCAGCTTTATGCCCAACTCCGGCGCCTCGGGCGAGTATGCAGGCCTTATGGTGATCCGCGCCTACCACGAAAGCCGTGGCGAAAGCCACCGCAATGTGGCGCTGATTCCCTCCTCCGCCCACGGCACCAACCCCGCCAGCGCCGTGATGGCCGGCATGAAGGTGGTGGTAGTGAAATGTGATGAGAACGGAAACATAGATGTAGATGACCTGAGGAAAAAAGCCGAAGAACACAAAGAAGACCTTGCGGCCATTATGGTAACCTACCCCTCGACCCATGGCGTGTTCGAAGAAGAAATTCTTGATATCACAAAGATCGTTCACGACAATGGCGGTCAGGTATACATGGACGGCGCCAACATGAACGCCCAGGTTGGCCTTACCAACCCGCTGATTTGCGGTGCCGATGTGTGCCACCTGAACCTGCACAAGACCTTTGCCATTCCGCATGGCGGCGGTGGCCCCGGTGTTGGCCCCATTGGCGTGGCTAAACACTTGCTGCCCTTCCTGCCTACCCACACCCAAGTGAAAACCGGAGGTGAAAAAGGTATTCCGGCAGTGGCCGCCGCGCCATTTGGTAGCGCCCTGATTCTGACCATTTCTTATGGCTACATTAAATTGCTGGGCGGACAAGGTCTGACCGATGCCACCCGCATTGCCATTCTTAGCGCCAACTACCTGAAGGCTGCATTGCAGGATCACTATCCGGTACTTTACACCGGCAAGAATGACACCGTAGCCCACGAAATGATCCTCGACTGCAACCCTTTTAAGCGCAACGTGGATATTGACGCCATCGACATTGCCAAGCGCCTGATGGACTATGGCTTCCACGCACCTACGGTGGCTTTCCCGGTGCCCGGCACTCTGATGGTAGAGCCTACCGAGAGCGAGCCCCTTGCAGAGCTGAACCGCTTTGTGGATGCCATGATTGCCATTCGCGAAGAGATCCGCGAAATTGAAGATGGCAAAGCCGAAAAGGACAACAATGTGATCAAGAACTCGCCTCATACTGCGGTAATGGTAACCGCAAGCGAGTGGAAGTTACCCTACAGCCGCGAAAAGGCGGCTTTCCCCCTGCCCTGGCTAGCCGAAATGAAGTACTTCACCCCAGTGGCACGCATCGATAATGCTTACGGCGACCGCAACCTGGTTTGCACCTGCGAGCCCATTGAAAGCTATATGCAGGATTAAATTGGAATTACTTTATAAAAAACCGCCCCCGGATTGGATTTCGGGGGCGGTTTTTTTATGAAAAGGGCACCCAGTATGGGCAGCCTTTTAAAAAATACTCGATGTCCTTTAATGCTTCAGATCGTTGTGCTTTGAGTAAAGAAAGCGCTTGATTTTTTGAGTTGGGGTCTTTTCAAAAGGCATCGGCTGTTCTTCTACATTGCTGATGCGAGAGAAACGGTTCATGGTGGCATTGACCCTGTCACGGATTTCCTTCAGCTTTTCATCCACAACCTTATTCATCTCTACCTTGAGTTCCTGGGCTGAGTCCTTAAACCCCTGATAACGCTTTTCAAGTTCATCGTAGTTGAGGTGAACCTTGGCCACCAGGTTGCCCTTCATTTCATAAACCAGCGATTCGAGCACCAGGTCTTCACCGTTTATCAATGCCTCGATTTCTTCGGGATAGATATTTTCCCCGGAAGGGCCAAGGATCATATTTTTCAAACGGCCTTTAATATACAAATAGCCATCCTTATCCATTACCCCGAGGTCGCCGGTTTTAAACCATCCGTCCTGGGTAAATACCTCAGCAGTCTGCGCGGGGTCTTTGTAATAACCCATCATTATATTGGGCCCTTTTGCCACGATCTCGCCTTCGCCGGTTTGCGGGTCGGGGTTAATAATCTTGATTTGCTGGTTCGGAAGGTTAAATCCAGTACTGCGGAATTTTGTAATAGAAGGCGCACAGCCAGCCAGCAAGGGGGCGGTTTCAGTAAGCCCATAACCAATGGCATATGGGAAGCCTGCGTCGCGCAGAAACTGCTCTGTATCGGCCGAAAGCTTGGCGCCACCAATACCAAAAAAGTGCAAATGTCCGCCAAAAGCCTGGTAAATCTTTTTACCGGCCAGTTTATGGAACATGCGGCGCATAAAGCGAGCCTTCATCATGCTGCGCATCATTTTGCTCTTGTGCAGCTTTGGCTTAACCTGCAGGTTATAAATCTTCTCCATGATAAGGGGCACGGTGAGCATCATGGTGGGTTTCACCTGTTTCATAGCAGGCAAAAGTACCGAGGCCGTTGGTGGCTTATCGAGGTAATAAACTGTAGCACCGCCCATAATAGGAATAATGAGGCCAATGGTACACTCGTAAGTATGAGGTAGCGGCAATACGGAGAGCAAACGGTCAGAAGTGTCAACAACCTGAATTCCAAGGGTATTAATGGCACTGGAAACCAGGTTGCGGTGACTCAGCATTACGCCTTTGGGGTTACCTGTAGTACCCGAAGTATAAAGTATTGCAGCAAGATCTTCTTCAGAAGGTTTTGCAAATTCAGTGTTTGCCTCAACAGGCTTGAGTTTTTCCAGTCGCTCAATGCGCTTTTCAGCTTTGAGAATATCCAGGTCGATGGGGCTCATGTCGTCGAGCAGCAGGCCAAAAGTAATGGCTGCAGGAAGCTCGGCATTGATTTTAGGAGCAAGTTTCTCAGAAACTAGAATAGCTTTGGATTCGCTATGCGCAAGAATTTTGTTTAATTCAACTTCGCTGAAATCTACCAGAATTGGCACCACCACGGCACCCATACCAGCAATGGCTAGGTAAGCCACGCCCCAATGGGGCATGTTCTGACTTAGCAAGGCCACACGGTCGCCTTTCTTAATCCCGTTCTCTGACATCCATGCCATGAGCTGACGGGCTAAAACGCCAACCTCTGCATAAGTCAGGGCTTTGCCGCCAACAAATGATAAAGCTGGGCGCTCAGAGAATAATGCTGCACTATTGTCGAGCATTTCGCGCAGGCTTGTTGCTTGTTTTTTGTTCATGTGATCAATGATTTAGATTACAAAGTTAGTCAAAAAAAAGCCCGTCTAACTACTTATTTATTGCACATGATTATACTTCCATCTTGCTTTTAAATAAAAAAACCGAAACAATTCTTCAATATATATGTAATGCAAATTGCTTAATTTGTTTTTAGTTAAGACAAAAACGAGGATGACAAAGGGTTTCAGCGGTGATTGTCTTGAAAAACAAACCATAATTGAAACCTACTTTTTCTGGCAAAAAAAAGAAAAGCGCAGGCGTTTCGGAAAACGAACTGCGCTTTTTAACATAAATTATTAAATTTTATGACCCTTGGAATTTACAACAGGCTGTATGATACTGCAACCCCAACGGTAACCACTGAAGCCATGACCATAAGTTTAATCAGGATGTTGAGGCTGGGGCCGGATGTATCCTTAAATGGATCGCCAACGGTATCGCCAATCACGGCAGCCTTATGGCAATCTGAACCTTTTCCACCATGGTTGCCTTCTTCAATATATTTTTTTGCATTGTCCCATGCGCCACCTGCATTGGCCATAAAAATGGCAAGTGCAAAGCCTGATGTAATGGTACCGATCAGCAGCCCGGTAACGCCAGCCACTCCAAATATCAACCCCACAATCACTGGTATGAGCAGTGCCACAAAAGAGGGAAGCATCATTTCGCGCTGGGCGCCTTTGGTCGAAATGGCTACGCAACGGGCATAATCAGGTTCAGCAGTTCCTTCAAGTATACCGGGAATGGTTTTAAACTGCCTGCGTACCTCATCTACCATTTTCTGCGCAGCACGACCCACGGCATTCATGGTCATACCGCTGAAAAGGAATACGCTCATCACGCCAAGGAAAACGCCCACCAGCACCTTGGGATTCATCAGGTGAATTTCGTAGTGATAAATGAAATCGATGAAGTTGGCACTCTGCGCTTCCACTGCGCCATCTTTTCCATGAATAAGGAATTCAGGCATATCAAGAAACTTCACAAACATCATTTTTACCTCTTCGAAATAGGCGGCCAGCAGAGCCAGGGCGGTTAGGGCAGCCGAACCTATGGCAAATCCTTTTCCAGTGGCGGCAGTAGTGTTGCCCAGTGAGTCGAGGGCATCGGTGCGCTTGCGAACTTCCGCTCCAAGCTTTGACATTTCTGCATTGCCACCGGCATTGTCGGCAATCGGGCCATAAGCATCGGTGGCAAGGGTAATGCCCAGAGTAGAAAGCATACCCACGGAAGCAATGCCAATACCGTAGAGGCCGTAATTAAGATTACCTACATCGAAGGTAAAACCAGCGGCAAAAAGGTAAGCCAGGGTAATGGCCACTACGATAATACCCAGGGGAATGGCCGCAGAGATCAGGCCTGTACCAATGCCTGCAATAATAATTGTTGCAGGACCAGTTTCACTGGCTTTTGCAATGCGCCTGGTTGGGGCATAAGCTGAAGCGGTAAAATACTCGGTTGACTGCCCAATGGCGATACCGGCAAGCAAACCCACCACAATGGAGCCCCAGAGGCCCCAGAAGTTTTCGAAGCCCAGAAAATACAGCACCGCGAGAGAAAAAACAATAATCAGCGCAGCACTGGTGTTAACGCCAAGTCCCAGCGACTTCAGCAGTTCTTTCTGGGTGGCCCCTTCGCGTGTACGCACCATAAACACCCCTGCAATGGAAAGCAAGGTGCCTATGGAGGCAATAAGCATTGGAGCCATCACGGCATTAAACTGCATCTCGGTGCCATAGCCCACAAAGGCGGCGGCACCCAGCAGTGCTGTAGCTAATATTGATCCGGCAAAGGATTCGAAGAGATCAGCGCCCATACCGGCCACATCGCCAACGTTATCGCCCACGTTATCGGCAATGGTAGCGGGGTTGCGCGGATCGTCCTCGGGGATGCCGGCTTCCACCTTGCCCACCAGGTCGGCGCCCACATCGGCAGCTTTGGTATAGATACCACCGCCTACACGGGCAAAAAGGGCCTGGGTGGAGGCACCCATGCCGAAAGTAAGCATGGTAGCCGTAATGGTGAGAAGTTTAAAACCAAATTCTGCCTCGGGAATGGCCAGATTAAGAATTACAAACCAAATGGAGATGTCGAGCAGCACCAGGCCAACCACTACCAGGCCCATTACGGCACCGCTGCGAAAGGCCAAACGCAGTCCGCCATTGAGCGACTCGCGGCAGGCATTGGCTACCCTGGCAGAAGCAAATGTAGCCGCACGCATGCCAAAAAAGCCGGCCAGGCCACTAAACGCACCACCCGACAAAAAGGCAAAAGGCACCCACTTATTCTGAATGCCAAGCCCAAACGCCATCACACTAAATATGGCCGTTAAAACCAGAAAAACCAGCAAAACAACTTTGTATTGCTGGCGCAGATATGCCCCTGCTCCGTCTCTGACGTGCTTGGCAATTTTTTTCATCATGTCTGTTCCTTCATCGTAGCCAAGCATTTGTTTGAAAAAATAATAAGCAAACAACAAGGCCGTAACGGAACTGATTGGTACTAACCAAAAAATTAAAGGCATTTTTTCCTCCTTTTAGTGTTTGAGTTGATTGTTGAGTGAGTTGGTTGAAGATGAGCTCAAAAATAAATATTATTTAACAAAATCGAATTGGTATTTTATTTTAATCTGTTTTTTTATTGACAAATCTAAATAAACGCTAACACGCCTGCCAACGGTCATGCTTTCAAGGTAAAGTGCCAACAAATACTGAAATTGTAATAAATTTAAGCTAATTTTGTTTTGTTACGATTTTAGTGGTTTTGGCTAAACCGCTTCAATTTTTTGAACCTTAGCAGGAATATGAAGAAAATTCAACTTGAAATACTGGGCATCTCTTACAGCCAGGCCCAGGCTGGTGCTTATGCCCTGATTTTAGGCGAAACTGGAGAAAAACGCAGACTTCCCATCATTATTGGCAGCTTCGAGGCGCAAGCCATTGCGATTGAGCTCGAAAAAATGAAGCCCACCCGGCCCCTTACACATGACCTTTTCCGCAACTTTGCCCAGACATTCAATATTCTTATCAACGAGGTAATCATTTACAAATTCAGCGAGGGCATCTTTTTTTCAAAGCTCATCTGCTTTGATGGCACCAAAGAAGTAGAGATCGACTCGCGCACTTCCGATGCCGTGGCCCTTGCCGTTCGTTTCAAATGCCCCATTTATACCTACGAATCCATACTGAAAGAAGCGGGCATGGTGCTGCAGGAAGAAAAAGAAGACCAACCCCTGGAGCAAGTTCCGGTAGAAAAGGAAGTGGATGAAAGTGAATACTCAAATCTTTCGGTAAGCGAGCTCGAGACAATCCTCATGACTGCCATCGATGAAGAGGCCTACGAAAGGGCTTCAAAGATCAGGGATGAGATCAACCGCCGGAAATCAAAAAAATAAATTCTTCAAAGGCTTCAAAAAGCACCCAATAATTTTCAGCGCTTAGGAAAATTTTTAATAGGTTTGCATCCTGTCCGTAAGGGCAGGATTTTTTTATACTAAGGCTACTCAGAACGAAACCCACCTGCAATGAATAAGACCATGAAACTTTGGCTGGCCTTGCCGGCATTCCTTTTTCTTTTCCTGCTGCACTCAACAAGCGCTCATTCCAATCCACAAGCAACGCAAGATCAGGTCCCCGGACAGGAGCTGGAAGTTACGGAGCAGACAAGTCAGGTGGAAATGAATTCAGATTTGGAGAACATCCAGAGGGTTCCTGATGGCGAAGGAGAGGCAAACACAATAGCAGTAATCCAGGAACCGGTCGAATTATTCCCGCAGGGGTTTACTGCCATGAATCTCTTCAGGGGGCTGCTGGGAATGATCTCCATCATTTTCATTGCATGGATTTTCAGCACCAATCGCAGGGCCATTAACTGGAAAGTGGTGGCAATTGGCCTTGGAATACAAGCATTGCTTGCTTTCAGTATTCTTCAGATTCCACCCGTGCAATATTTCTTTGAGGTGGTTGGAAAGATTTTCGTGGTAATTCTTGATTTTACAAGGGCGGGGACGGAGTTCCTTTTTGCCGGATTTCTTGACACTTCGACCTATGGCTTCATTTTCGCTTTCCAGGTGTTGCCCACAATTATTTTCTTCTCTGCCCTCACCAGTTTGTTGTTTTACCTGGGAATTATTCAGAAAGTGGTTTACGCCCTTGCCTGGCTAATGACAAAAGCAATGAAACTTTCAGGTGCGGAAAGCTTGTCGGTGGCTGGTAACATTTTTCTTGGCCAAACCGAATCGCCGCTCATGATCAAAGCATACCTGGCAAACATGAACAAGTCGGAAATTTTGCTGGTGATGACCGGTGGCATGGCTACCATGGCAGGCGGAGTGCTCGCTGCATACATCAGCTTCCTTGGTGGTGACGATCCCGTGCAGCGCCTTATCTTTGCCAAGCACCTTCTGGCAGCATCCATTATGGCTGCACCCGGAGCCGTCGTCATTGCCAAGATACTGGTGCCTCAAACCGAAACGATCGACAAGACCATGGAGATCAGCAAGGACCGTATTGGCAGCAACGTTCTTGATGCCATTTCCAATGGAACAACAGAAGGCCTGAAGCTGGCCGCCAACGTGGCCGCCATGCTGCTGGTATTTATTGCCTTCATTGCTATGTTTAATTTTATCGCAGGAAAAATCGGGGACTGGACCAGCCTGAACGCCTCCATCGCCAACCTGACTGATGGTCAATATACCAGGCTGTCACTTCAATTTATGCTTGGCTACGCTTTTGCCCCGGTTATGTGGCTAATTGGTATTAGTCTGCCCGACATTACCCTGGCAGGCCGACTGCTCGGCGAAAAAATAATCATGACAGAGTTCATTGCCTATGTTAGCCTTGCTGAGCTCAAGGAAGCAGCGGCTTTTGCCGATCCCAAAACCATTATTATGGCAACCTATATGCTCTGCGGTTTTGCCAACTTTGCCAGCATTGGAATACAGATCGGCGGGATTGGCTCCCTTGCGCCCAACAAACGCGTGCTATTGTCGCAATATGGCATGAGGGCACTGCTGGGCGGAACCCTCGCTGCGCTTATGAGCGCAACAATGGTGGGGGTTATTCTGGGATAAAGTTTGGCAAAGTAAAAAAGCTTAGCTAAATTTAAGGTATGCAACAATACCTCAAACTTCTGTCGCATGTGCTGGAGAACGGCACAAAAAAAGACGACCGTACCGGAACGGGTACCCTTAGTGTGTTCGGCTATCAAATGCGCTTTGACCTTTCCAGGGGTTTCCCTTTGGTAACGACCAAAAAACTTCACCTGCGCAGCATTATCCATGAGTTGCTCTGGTTTCTTCAGGGCGACACCAACATAAAGTACCTTAATGAAAATGGGGTTAGCATTTGGGACGAATGGGCTGATGCCGATGGAAACCTTGGCCCGGTATACGGCGCCCAGTGGCGAAGCTGGCAGGCCGACGGAAGAACCATTGACCAGATCAGCCAGCTGATCGATCAGATAAAAAAGAATCCCGACTCCCGCAGACTCATGGTGAGCGCCTGGAATGTCGGACAGATCGAAAAGATGGCACTCCCCCCCTGCCACGTGCTCTTCCAGTTTTATGTGGCCGACGGAAAACTCTCCTGCCAGCTATACCAGCGCAGTGCAGATATTTTTCTGGGCGTGCCTTTCAACATTGCCTCCTATGCCCTGCTCACACTTATGGTGGCACAGGTTTGCGATCTGAAACCCGGCGATTTTGTGCACACCTTTGGCGACGCCCACCTTTACCTCAACCACCTCGATCAGACCCGCCTGCAACTGAGCCGCGAGCCACGGCCACTTCCCGTTATGCACATTAATCCGGAAGTAAAAGACATCTTCTCCTTTAAATTCAATGACTTCCGCCTGGAAGGCTATGATCCGCAGCCACATATCAAAGCACCGGTCGCTGTTTGATTGATGAGTTATGATTGATGAGTTATGATTTAAGAAAATCTCCAATCGTAAATCAAATCATTGTTGTCCGGTTAATTCTTTTAGATTTCTCTCCCGCACATGCGGGATCGAAATGACAAGGCGTTTGCGGTTTTTTGCGAGGGTGGGGGTTGATGGCGTTGCAGCAATAACACCTCCAAAAAAATATTTTCAAAAATCCTTGCGGGAATAAAAAAAATGTTTTATCATTGTGATATCATTTTAATATCACAAACCATGGAAAAAGAAAAACACTTGTCGCCCTACATGGGTTACCTGGGCTTGTTTGTTGCCCTTGCGCTTCTGGTTGGTCCTGTTGTACTGGCCATTACCCTCAATAACCCCTGGTGGTTATTTCTCCTGCTCCTTGATGCCCTTTGCTGGATCGGATTACAGATTGTAAACCCCAACGAATCGGTTGTGCTGGTGCTGTTTGGCAACTATTCGGGAAGCATTAAGCGCTACGGGTTTTACTGGATCAACCCTTTCTTTACCCGCAAAAAAATCTCGTTACGTGCCCGCAACCTGAACAGCGACCCCATTAAGGTTAACGACAAGCTGGGTAATCCTGTCATGATTGGCATTGTGCTGGTCTGGAAGGTTGAAAACACCTTTAAAGCAGCCTTTGAGGTTGATGATTACATCCGCTTTGTGGATGTTCAGAGCGAGGCAGCCATTCGCAAGCTTGCAGGTGCTTACCCTTACGACAACTTTGATGACCTGGAGGCTGAAATCAGTCTTCGGGCCGGAGGAGAAGAAGTAAACAGCGAACTGGAAAAAGAGTTGGTTGAACGCTTGGCCATTGCAGGTATCCACGTGATTGAAGCCCGTATTGCCTACCTGGCTTATGCATCAGAAATTGCGGGCGCCATGCTTCGCCGTCAGCAAGCCACAGCCATTGTTGCAGCCCGCCAGAAAATTGTGGAAGGTGCTGTAAGCATGGTAGAAATGGCCCTGGAGCAATTGTCGAAAAAAGATATCATTGTTTTGGATGAAGATAAGAAAGCCGCCATGGTAAGCAACCTTATGGTGGTGCTCTGCTCTGACAAGGATGCCAGCCCGGTAATCAACACCGGTACGCTACACCAATAAACTGTTATGAACAAGAAAAAACCATTTGTCCTTCGCTTACAGCCAGAAATGATGGCAGCGTTAGAAAAATGGGCTGCTGACGATTTCCGGAGTGTCAATGGCCAGCTGGAGTGGCTTATACAACGGGCTATTAAAGAGGCCGGTCGCTATAAGCCACCCAAAGGCCCGGCATCCGACAATCCAGGCGAAAAAAAAGAATAACATTCCATCTGACCGAATTAATCAAATTATACAGATGAAAACGGGTTTAAAAGAGAAGTTGTTCCTTTTCTGCATCAACCAGGAAAAGGGAAACATTCGGCAGCGGCAAAATCTCAGCACCCTGATTTTTTACGCCTCACTCCTTGAGCTTGCCCAAAATGGCATATTGAGGATTGAGGAAGGCCGCTGGTATTTTCGGCAGCAGGATACGGGCGACCCGGTGCTAAACGAGGTGATCAGAATCCTTTTGCCAAGGGATGGACAAAAAACCTCATGGGTACTGGGCCGTACGCCATTCCAGATAACTCGATTATTTACCAGACAAGTGGAATGGATGAAAGCCACGAAGTTGGTTCAGGTCAGGGAGGTGACCTTCCTGGGGTTGAGGCTTGGTTATCGCTTCAGAATCAGCAAGCCTGATCAGTTGAAGTCCGATTTGCTGAAATTTGAGCGGGTGCTTATTTATGGCCGACCACCCGAACTTGACACCCACTTACTGATCATCCTGTTAGGGATTTCAGAACAACACAAAAAGCTTTTTCCCAGCAGCGAAAACAAGAGAAGAACCCAGGAGCGCTATAAAGAGTTGTGCAAGATGCCACCGGCACAAAATCCCGAAACATATACCCTGATTATTAAAAAGCTTCAGGAAGCGCTGAGGGCTAAACGGGCAGCCACGACGTAAGCAGGACGCATACCTCTCTTTCCTGATCGTCAACAATCCGGTGCACACAGCGGGTTTTTCCTTCTTCCTGAAAAACTTCAACCTGCGAGCTAATGCGCTGCCCGTAGGTGGTTTCTTTTTTGAAAACAATCTTAATATTCTCAAGCTGGTGGTTGCGAAGCAACTCGGGTGGCAGCGCCTCCAGGGCCCAGTCAACATAACGCACGTTGTTCACATGCTCGTTAATGTCGATGTCGGATTGCCTGACGTTGAACTCTTTTGAAAAGTCAGCCTTTTGCAAGGAAGGGACTTCACCCATATCAAGCTTCGACTCAGGCTGGCCAAGGTGTCCATAGGCCCGCTTCATGTCTTCGGTTACCCGCATGGGCCTTTTACTTTGGGTGTTCACAAAGATCCAGGCCGATACCGCTGAAACCAGGATTTCGCCATTCTCGGCATATACCCAGAACTGGCGAAAGCCCATAAACCCCGCAATGGAAACCGGCAGGGTACGGATGCTTATGTTTTGACCAAACACCGGGCTTTTATGAATGGCGATGTCCCATTTATAAAGCATCCAAATAACACCATTCCCCCTGTAATAGTCGAGGCCCACCTTGCGCTCCTCGCTTTGCATTAGCGCCACCTCCTCAAAATAATTCATGAGGTTGGAAATGCGAAGTTGCTGTCGTTGGCCCGTTTCGTAATAATGAACAGTATAGTTTTTCTCAAAGAAGTTATTTTCCATGACATTTGGTATAAATAAAGGCCCAAATATCGTGAAAAGGCGGCAATTCTTCCTGTCAAAAATCAAAACTTGACCCAGCCCCAAAAAACCATTACCTTTGAAGCCCGCGTAAGGTATGTTGTAAAACGCTGAATATCAAATTAAAAAACAAGAGAGCAATGAAAATCACCATAATAGCAGCCGTTGCCAATAACCATGTGTTAGGAGCCGACAACAAACTGCTTTGGCATTTACCGGCCGACCTAAAACATTTTAAATCGCTGACCATGGGCCACACCATGATCATGGGCCGCAAAACCTTCGAGTCGATCGGCAAGCCACTGCCTGGCAGACGCACCATTGTGGTAACGCGCAAAGAGGACTACAATGCCCAAGGCTGTGCCATTGCCCACTCTCTGGAAGATGCCTTTAAAATGCTCAATAAAAGTGAAGAGGCTTTTGTGGTTGGGGGTGCCGAAATTTATCAGCAAACCATAAATTTACATCAGACCCATAAGCTTATTATTACCCGTGTATTTGCTTCGTTTGAAGGTGATGCTTTTTTTCCTGACGTGGATCCCAGCAATTGGAAACTTGTGGAACGAAATGAGCAGAAGGCAGATGAGCAGAACCCATACGATTTCACCTACCTGACATACAAGCGCAAATAGCGTTTTTTGAGAAAAATCAGGTTTTCTGCTTTTGCTTGCGGGCAGCAGGAAACAGCACATTATTCAGGATAAGCCTGTATCCGGGCGAGTTGGTGAAGAGGTTCAGGTCAGTGGGTGGATCGCCCACAAAATGGCGGTAATCTTCGGGGTCGTGCCCGCCAAGAAAAGTAAAGGTTCCCTTGCCCATAATCCCATGTAAATAGCGGGCCTCTTCCTTGGCCCGGGTTTCCCCAAGTATGGTGACGGAGGGTTTTATCAGTTCACTTCTGAAAGCCGTTGTCTGACCCATAAAACCTTTTAAGATGGTTGCATGGTTCTGGGTGAGCATGGTAGGCACCGGATCCCACTTGGCAGAAAACTCAAACAGGGTAAAAAAATCGGTTCTTTCATCACGACCGGTTTTGGGCACATCTATGTTCGATTTCTCGTAGATATTCGGATTGGAGACGATTTCAAAATTGTGGAAGGCGAAGGTTCGGCCAAAATCGAGCTTTTGTTGAGCCTGTGGATCCACCGGGTCACCATCGAACACTTCGTGCACAATATCCACCCCTTCAGCGGCCAGGGCAATGTCGATGCTTTCGGGTGCAGAACACATGGCAAACATATAACCACCCCCGGCCACAAAGTCTCGGATTTTTAGGGCCACCGCCAGCTTCAGCTGCGACACTTTCTGGTATCCCAGTTTCTGTGCGGTAGACTCAGCCAGACGAACATCTTCCTTGTACCAGGGCGCATTGCGGTAGGCAAACCAGAATTTGCCGTACTGCCCTGTAAAGTCTTCGTGATGCAGGTGCAGCCAGTCGTACATGGGCAAAATACCCGACAGCACCTGCTCGTCATAAATAGGATCGTAAGGAATCTCTGCATAGGTTAAGGCCAGGGTCACGGCATCGTCCCAGGGAAGACTGTTTGGCGGGGAATAAACAGCTATACGCGGCACCTTATGCAGTTTTACTTCTTCCATATTCACTTCCGGTATGGCAATTTCCTGCAGAATGGCATTGGCCTGCACATCGGCAATCACCTGCATGCTTACCCCGCGCACCAAGCACTCCTCCTCAAACAGGGCATGGTGCGGAAACATAAAACTGCCGCCCCGGTAATTTAAAAGCCAGCTTACCTCCACATCATTATTCAGGACGAAATAGGCAATTCCATATGCCTTCAAATGATTCCGCTGGGTGTTGTCCATCGGAATCAGAATATAGGCGGCTTGGGCCAGAAGCGAAAAGAAAATGAATACAGAGAATATTATAAATTTCTTCATGGTCATGAAAATTGGAGATCCTCAGGAAAAACGAAAAAACCCACGGCTTATTCTGCCAAAGCTATGCCAATGGCCATGGTATTAATAATGAAATGCAAAAAGAGGAAAAAAGTTCAACAGCAGGCCTCTATCAGAAAGGCACGGAGTCGTCTTCGTCCATTTTATTCATTTTAGAGGGCAAGGTGAGGGTTTTGGGGCTATCGTCGAACGATGACGATGGTTTCATGTTATCAGAGAAGTCGTATTCAGCGGCTTCAAACTCAGAAAAGCGCGCAAACTTGGCGATAAAGCGCAAGTTTACATCGCCCAGACTACCATTACGGTGCTTGGCAATAATGATTTGCGCCAAACCTTCGGTGCTGCGTCCCTGCTCATCTTCGTTAATCTGGTAGTATTCCGGACGGTAAATAAAGAGCACCATGTCGGCATCCTGCTCAATGGCGCCGGATTCGCGAAGGTCTGACAGAATCGGGCGTTTGGATCCCGCGCGGGTTTCTACGGCACGGCTGAGCTGTGAAAGGGCAATAACAGGTATGTTCAGTTCTTTGGCAAGGCTCTTCATCGATCGCGAAATGTTACTGATCTCCTGTTCGCGGTTGCCACGGTTATCTGTGCCGGCAGTCATCAGCTGCAGATAGTCAACGATAACCATTTGAATGTTATGCTGGGCTTTAAGGCGGCGGCACTTGGCCCGCAATTCAAAGATCGAAAGGGCGGGCGTATCATCTATAAACAGGGGCGCATCGGTAAGGTTGGCGATACGTGCATTGAGTTGCTGCCATTCGTATTGCTCAAGTTTGCCGCGCTTAAGCTTATCGGCTTCAAGTTCGGTTTCACTTGCAATGAGGCGAGTAACAAGTTGAACGCCGGTCATCTCGAGCGAGAAAACGGCAATGGGCGTTTTAAAATCTACGGCAATGTTGCGCGCCATGGAAAGCACAAAGGCGGTTTTACCCATACCGGGACGGGCGGCCAGCACCACCAGGTCGGCTTTTTGCCAGCCTGCGGTAATCCTGTCGAGACCGGCAAACCCTGAAGGAACGCCACTCAGGTGACCTTCGTTCTTTTTAGCTTTTTCAATATTTTCAACGGCTTCACGCACCAGGTCCATCATAGTGCTGTAGCTGCGCCTGAGGTTCGTTTCGCTTACCGCAAAAAGCTCCCGCTCAGCCCGGTCGAGGATATCGAACACATCGGTGGTATCCTCATAACAATCCTTAATGATCTCCGAAGAAATTCGAATCAACTGCCGTTGCAGAAACTTCTGCAGCACAATGCGTGCATGGTACTCAACGTTGGCAGCTGAAGCCACCCGGTTTGTCAGTTGCGAAACATAATAGGCCCCACCCACCAGCTCCAGGGTACCCTGCTTCTTCAACTCCTGGGTTACGGTAAGAATATCTACAGGCTTAGAATCAGAAAAAAGGGAGAGAATAGCGGCAAAAATTTTCTGATGCGCTTCTTTATAAAAAACCTCTTCTTTAAAGATATCGATCACATTACTTACCGCATCCTGCTCAAGCAACATGGCACCCAAAACGGCCTCTTCCAGGTCTACTGCCTGCGGGGGCACCCGCCCGTGATCCAGGTAATCAACCCCTACTGATGTTCTTTTCCCTTTCCTGGCAAGGGTTTCACGAGTCTGCTGTTCCTTTTGTTCCATTTTTCAAAATTAATAATTCAAACACGAGGGAAGGCAGTTTTTCCGAAATAATATTAACAATCGGAAAAAAAGTATGCAATGCAGCAGCCAACAGGCATTTCAGGCACCAGCCATCTGGCGGGCAAGCTCAAACAACTTTACGGTATTTGAAACACGGGCTGAATGAAAGGCCTCGACATCGCGCAATACCTTGTCGTGATCGTCCTTTAGGTTTCCTAGGGCCACCTTTTCCAAGATCAGGGCGGCTTCCAGCCGGGTTTTGATCTTGTCGCCCGGCTTCAGCACAGCCTGATTCAAACCAGCAAGGATTTCTTCAGCAGCATCGGCATGGCGCATTCCGGGCCAGGCAATGCTGTAATCATTGAAAGGTTGAGAAAGATCAACGCTTCGCGCAAGCAACAGTTCAACTTTCTTTTGCAAAGCATTTTCAGCACCGGCATTTTTCAGCAAAAAGCCCCAGTCTGGCTGTAGCCCGAAAACCAGGATGGTTTCGAAACCAAGCATCCCATCAATTATTTCCTCAAGCATTTCCCTTTCGGGGAAACCCGGGGTTGTGAAAAGAACAAGTTGATTTTCAGATACCTCCGACCCCTTCAAAGCAAAAGAACAGGGAACCGACTGATAGGGTTTAGTGCCCTCAAAAATGGGCATGGCTGGTTTAAAGTCGAACCAACTGAAAACCGCAGCAGGCAATTTTATGCGATCAAGAAAGCCTTTCAGCTTGTCTAAATCAATCACTTCCCGTTCAAGCATAATGCTTTTAACCTGCCTTGCTGTGGTGTTTTCTTCCAGTTCTGTTTCAGGGATATCTGCAGCTTTAATGATCCCGCTTTCAAAGTATCTGAATTTTCGATCTTCCTCCAAACCTTTCAAATCGAATACCGACCCGGCCGGCACATTCTTCCAGCAGTGGCCAAAAAAATCGCAGGGATAGGGGTGGTTGCATTGTGGCCCAATGGGCACCCTGGGCGAAGATTTGAACACAGCAACTTCTTTCAGGCTTTCGATTTTCTCTGAAACCGTTTGCTGGCGCTGAAGTACTACGGGCAGCACACTTTCAATTTTAAAAAGTTTTCGCGGATCAACCGGGCCATTTTTTACAAATTCCTGATCGATGGTTGCGATAGAAAAATCACACAAGGCAATGCCCGATCCGTTAATGACAAAATACTGCAATGAAGCATCCCACAAATAGGTTTCTGATATGGACCGGCTGCTCTTCACCTCTATGGCCTTCCAGCCTGCTTCATCTTTCACAAGTATATCGAGGGCAATAATAACGCCTGCATGCTCAAAGGCTGCCTCATAAATAACGGTTTCGCCGGCTTCGATAAAGTCTGCCGTTTTCTTTACGGAAGCCGCCATCTGAAAATGGGTCTTTGGAGAGGCATCGATCCCTCCGGGAAAAAGTTCCTGCGCATAAATCCCAACATTGGTGCCGCGCGAGAACTTTGCCAGCTGCTCGGGCGAAAGCCGGTCGCGCAGAAACGGCCTGTTCTTATGCAAGTACAGCGACTTCTCGCATTGCAAGCCACGGATAAAGGTAGATTTGGACAGGATTGCCCTGCCATCAGGAGATTTTGCCATGATAAAAAGTGATTTTACGGAAGAAAATGCACCTGCTCATCCTTCAGCTCGCCGGCCATTCGGTATTTCAGGTACAGGCGGGCGATGGTTACCACGTCTTTGGCGCAATAGGTGGCAATGCGTTCCAGGTCGTTCTCCTCCCAATACACCCTGCCCACATCCTTGCCCGAAATATCATCCTTGGGCGTAGGAATATTAAACACAGCCGAGAGCAACTCAAGCGAGGTAAAACTCTTGTAGTCGCCAAACTTCCATAGCTCCATGGTGTCGAGCAGGGTTGTTTCCCAGGGTTTTTTAGCAAAATTATCGAGCAGGTATGGCAGGTCGAGGCCATTGATGAGCATTCGCCTCGACAGGTAGGGGAAATCGAACTCCTTGCCGTTGTGGGCACACAGATAATGCGCTGCAGAGTTAAAATGCTCATTGAGCATTTCAGAAAAATCGGTTAAAACCTCCTTTTCATCATGCCCAAAAAAAGATTTCACCCTGAAAGTAAGGTTTTCTTCATCCTTGTGGAAGAAGCCTGCCGAAACACATACAATCTTTCCAAACTCGGCATAGATCCCGGCCCTGTCAAAAAGACCTTCAGCGCTAAGCTCTTCTTCATTTTTAAGCCGGTTGGCCTTCTTTTCCCACAAGGGTTTAAAATGGTCGGGAAGGGAATCAAAATCCGCCGTCATTGGAACTGTTTCCACATCGAGAAACAGGATACGAAAAAGGTTAATGTTTGCCAGCATAGCAAAAAGTTTAAAATTCCATTATCTTGAATTCGGTGCGCCGGTTATTGGCACGACCGCTATCAGTATCGTTATTGTCAATTGGCCTGGTGTCGGCATAGCCCTGGGAGCTGAGTCTGTTGGCAGCCACCCCTGCATCAATCAGAAACTGCATTACGCTGCGGGCACGGTTTTTAGAAAGTTCCAGGTTGTAAGCATAGGTTCCCACATTGTCGGTATGCCCGCTGATCTCAATTTTCATTTGCGGATTGCGCTGCAAGAGTTCCACCAGCCTTTCCAGTTCTGACTGCGATGCCGGCTTCAGGTCATAGCGATCGGTGTCGAAGAAAATATTTCGCAGCACAACGGCTTCGCCGGCCTTAATGGGCTGCAGCGGAATATCGCGCAGATAGGGATCGGCACCGGTGCGGGTCTCGGCATAGCTGAAATGTTCAGAAAAGAACAGAAATCCCGGGTGAGACACATTCAGGCCCAAAGGCTTTCCGGTGGGGATGGCCACCAAAAATTCGCCGGTGCGCGGATCGGAGGTTGACTGCAGGATCATTTGACCTGATGTAAGATCGGTAAGCTCAAAAGTGGCAGGCAGGCGGCGTTCACTCTCCTTGTCAAAGACCACCCCGCGCATATAAGTAACCGGTGTTGGCCGGGCCTCTTCGTACAATTCAAAATGATAAATGTCGGTATCGCCAAAGCCTCCGTACTGATCAGAGGCAAAATAGGCGTTTAGGCCACCAGCGCCCACAATAAGTGAGAATTCGTCAGCATAGGTGTTTATCGGATAACCAAGGTTAACGGGTTGTGACCAGTTGCCCAGCGAATCGCGCCGGCTGTAAAAAATATCGAGTCCACCCATGCCGGGATGCCCATCCGAGGCAAAAAACAGGGTTTGATTGTCGTGGTGAATAAAGGGCGACATTTCGCGACCTTCGCTATTGATCACCGGCCCAAGGTTGCGGGGCGCATTCCACTGTCCGTGTTCATCGCGGGCGGTGTACCATATATCCATTTTGCCGATGTTTCCCTGCCGGCCACTTGAAAAGTACAGCGTATTGCCATCAGGCGAAACCGAGGGCTGTGAATCCCAGGCAGGCGAGTTCACCCTGGGGCCCAGATTTACCGGCATGCTCCACTCACTGCCAGTGCGAAAGGCATAATACAGATCGCAGCTCCCGAAGCCATCGCGGCGGTTGCATGCCGTAAAGAACAAATGCCGGCCATCGGCCGAGATGCTTTGTGCCCCTTCATTGCCATTCGTATTGATGGGTGGCCCCAGGTTGCGCGCTTGTGTCCATGCGCCATCCCTGTAGTGGCTGATAAAAAAATCCTCATGAAAACGGTCGGGTGAAGGCCCCATGCGATCCATAAACGGTATTTTCCTGGTAAAGATCAGCGTGAGCTCATCAGTGGTCAGGGTGGGACTGTATTCCGGGAATTGAGAGTTGATGGCTTCTCCCAGGTTGGTGGGTTCAAAAGGCACCGGATTGGCCATGGCTTGCAAAGCAAAGCGGCAGGTTTCAAGGCCTGCAGTGGCAGCATTTTTCAAATTCTCACTGATCTCAGAGAAATCAAGAAAAATGAGGAAATCATCCTGCGCCTCTTGGTACTGGCCAGTTTTGAGCCTGGCAGCGCCCAGGTAATACCGTGCCTGCGGAAACAAGCCGGGGTTTATCTCAAGGGCACGCTGGTAAGGGGGAATGCTTTCAGAATAAAACTCCCGTGAAAAATACACTTCGCCCATAAGCAAGTGTGCTTCCACAAAATTAGGATCGCTTTCGATGGCCAGCCTCAACTCTGCAATGGTGCGGTTGTGGTCGCTCTGGCGCCACGCCTGTATGGCCCGTTCGAACGACCTGCGGGCACGCTGATTCCGGGTGGAAAGCTGGTCGCCGGTCTGGGCAATGCTGTCCAGACAAAACAAAACAAGAAGAGTAAAAAGAAAATGGCTGAAAGGTATTTTCATAAAAGCTCCTGACAGCCAAATTTACGGAAAGTTTCGAGAGAAAAAAAGGTCAGGGAATATTCATGTACTTATGCGACTGAAGTGAAACCATCCATTTGGGGTTTTTCTGCACATAATCCACAATAAGCGGGAGCATCATTTTATGCTGGCTCCACTCGGGCTGAAGGTATAGCAAACATTTTTCCTTCACCAGGGCGGCATTCTCCTCTGCCCATTCAAAATCGCCGTCATCATGCACGATCACTTTCAGCTCATCAGCCGCCATAAGGGTTTCGGTCAGGGGGGGGTGATTGGCTTTTGGTGAAAGGCAAATCCAGTCGAAACGCCCGCTCAGCGGATAGGCCCCGGAGGTTTCGATAAAAACCTGGATGCCTTTTTCTTTAAGCTTGCCGCATAACACATCGAGCTTATACATCAGGGGTTCACCACCGGTTATCACCACCGCTTTCGCGGGAAAGGAACAAACGGTCTCAGCAATTTTTTCCACGGAAGTGAGCGGATGGAGCGAGGCATCCCACGATTCCTTCACGTCGCACCAGTGGCAACCCACATCGCAGCCGCCAATGCGCACGAAAGATGCCGCCTTGCCTGTATGATAACCTTCGCCCTGCAATGAATAGAACATTTCCATGACAGGCAACAGCCTGCCTTCATCCAGCATTTGTTGCTGAAAAGGGGCAAGTTTGGTTAATCGGGAGTTGTGCAAACTATTCGTAGATTTCTTTTTTGGCTGATTTAAGGGTGTTCATCAGCAGCGAAACAATGGTCATAGGACCAACACCACCAGGAACCGGCGTGATGAACGATGCCTTTTTCGACACCTCGTCAAATTTCACATCGCCAATAAGACGAAAACCGGATTTTGTTTTGTCAGATTCTACGCGGTGAATACCTACATCGATCACAACGGCGCCCTCTTTTACCATATCGCCGGTGACAAATTCAGGCTGGCCAATGGCTACGATCAGAATATCGGCCTGTGAAGTAACTTCTTTCAGGTTTTTGGTTTTGCTGTGGCAAACCGTAACAGTGGCATTGCCGGGTTCGGCGTTGCGGGCCATAAGTATGCTCATGGGCTTACCCACTATGTTGCTGCGACCAAGTATCACGCAGCTTTTGCCCGTGGTTTGAATACCACTGCGCATAATCAGCTCCATAACGCCATTGGGAGTAGCCGAAATATAAGCCGGCAGGCCAATGGTCATGCGGCCTACGTTTACCGGGTGAAATCCATCAACGTCTTTTTCGGGGCGGATATGCTGAATCACCTTTTGGTTATCAATATGCTTTGGCAGCGGAAGTTGCACGATCAAACCATCAATGTCGGGGTCGTTGTTAATAAACTCAACGGTTTCGAGCAATTCTTTCTCGGAAACGTCGGCAGGGAAACGATAAGTCGATGAGTCGAATCCCACTTCTTTACAAGCCTTTGACTTGCTGCTGACATAGGTTTCGCTGGCCGGATCACCTCCTACCAGAATAGCCGCCAAGTGAGGAATCTTGCTGCCTTTGTCCTTCATACGCTCTACCTCAATGGCAATTTCTCTCTTAATGTTTTCAGCAATCTTTTTTCCGTCGATCAGTTCCATAATGCTGGTTTTTATATTTACAAACAGAGATTCCTCACTTCGTTCGGAATGACAGTTACTTATGTCTTTCGGGGTGGGGGTTGGCGGCGGCGAAGCCGCCAACCCCCACCCCCGCAGAAAACCGCAAACGCCTTGTCATTTCGATCCCGCCGGGAGAGAAATCTCAAAGAATTTACCGGACAACAATGATTTACAAAACCCTAACAACAAATCCCTGCTACAAGTTCAAGTCCAACAAAATTCATAATTCATAAATCCGCAATCATCAATCCAGCGCAGCAGCTACCTTAAACTTTAAACTTTGAACCTTATCTCCTCATCCCCGGCCTACCCTTCATCATATTCATAAGTTTGTTTCCGCCGCCGGTCGACACCATGCGCATCATTTTGCGGGTATCTTCAAACTGCTTAATCAGGCGGTTCACATCTACGATGGTGGTGCCACTGCCTTCGGCAATTCGCTTGCGGCGACTGCCATTCAGCAAAGCCGGATCGTTGCGTTCGGCAGGGGTCATGGAATGAATGATCGCCTCAATACTCTTGAAAGCGTCATCTTCAATGTCGATATCCTTCAGGGCTTTTCCCATACCTGGGATCATTCCCATAAGGTCTTTTACGTTACCCATTTTTTTGATCTGTTGCAACTGCGACAGAAAATCGTCGAAATTAAACTGGTTCTTTGCCAGTTTTTTCTGTAGCTTTCGGGCTTCCTCCTCATCGAACTGCTCCTGGGCTTTCTCAACCAGCGACACAATGTCGCCCATGCCCAGGATACGGTCGGCCATACGACGCGGGTGAAACAGGTCGATGGCTTCCATTTTTTCGCCAATACCCACGAACTTAATGGGCTTATTAACTACCGAACGAATGGTAAGCGCAGCACCACCACGGGTGTCGCCATCAAGTTTGGTCAGCACCACCCCGTCAAAATTCAGACGGTCATTAAATGCTTTGGCAGTGTTTACGGCATCCTGACCCGTCATGGCATCGACCACAAACAGGGTTTCCTGAGGGTTGAGACTATTCTTCAGGGAAGAAATCTCGTTCATCATTTGCTGGTCTATGGCCAAACGGCCGGCGGTATCGACAATCACTATCTGGTGTCCCATGGTCTTTGCATGGGTAATGGCTTTTTTGGCAATCCCCACCGGGTCTTTGCTACCCTCTACGGTAAACACCTCTACCCCAACCTGTTCGCCAAGAACTTTCAGCTGATCGATGGCAGCGGGACGGTAAACGTCACCTGCAACCAACAGCACCTTTTTGCTTTTTTTCGATTTGAGGTAATTGGCCAGCTTGGCAGAGAAGGTGGTTTTACCACTACCCTGCAAGCCTGCAATAAGAATAATTGCCGGGCTGCCCTTGATGTTGATTTCTTCGCTGGTGCTGCCCATGAGGGTGGTTAGCTCCTCATGCACAATTTTAACCATAAGCTGACTGGGCGATACGGCCGAAAGCACATTCTGACCCAGCGCCTTTTCCTTCACAATGTCGGTAAAGGATTTGGCAATCTTGAAGTTAACGTCGGCATCGAGCAAGGCCCGCCTCACATCCTTGAGGGTTTCGGCTACGTTGATCTCAGAAATATGCCCCTGCCCCTTTAGCAGCTTAAAGGCCCTGTCGAGCTTATCACTTAAACTTTCAAACATATTATTATCAAAATTTTTGCAAAATTACCATTTTTATCCGTAAAAACCTTAAATCCCTGTCGAGCTGAACGTCCGCGCCACAGGCTTTGTTGAAAACATTTGGAAAATTCGGTGCAATTACTGTCACACATTAAGCTTTTATCCTATAAATTTACCCTGAATGGATGCCACCCCAGGTCAAAAATGCCGATGTGTTTTTTTATTACCTTTGCTGTGAAAATCGGTGGCAGGTTATTTGTGGACAACTTCTGCAAAAGTGAACCACCACCATCCTTGCAAGCATGAAGAATCAGATTGAAGATAACATAAATATTCCCTGGCAGGTTGAGAAGTTCGAAGAACAGGAAAAGCTCAGCCGGTCAGTCTATTTCGATGTGGATGACTTCGAAGAGGTCATCGACTTTTACGTTTACCGTGGCAAATACAACCGTGCATTAAAGGTTTCGGATTACGCCCTTAGGGTGCACGAAGGCGCTTTGCCGCTTTTATTGAAAAAGGCCCAGCTGCTTGCAACCCTCAATCGTGAAGACCGTGCCCTGGAGTTACTTGCCGAAGTAGAAGGCATGGAGCCATCCAACTCAGATATCTTTCTTACCAAAGGTGCCATTTACTCACAATTGCGCAATTACGAAAAAGCCATTGAGGAATATAAAAAAGCGGTAGATGATGCCGAAGAGCCCGACTTTGTTTATATAAACATTGCCTTCGAATACGAGAACCTGGGCAACTTCAGCAAAACCATAGAGTATCTCGACAAAGCCCTGGAGCTGAACCCCGACAATGACCTGGCCATTTACGAAGCCGCCTATTGCTTCGACCTGCTGTCGCTCACCGAGGAAAGCATTGCTTTCTTTCAGAAGCTGATCGATCGCCACCCTTATAGCATTGAAGCATGGTTCAACCTTGGCGTTTCGTATATCAATGCCGGGCTTTATGAGAAGGCACTCGAAGCTTTTGATTTTTCCCTGGCCATTGATGAAGACCATGAGCATTCGTATTTCCACAAAGGCTATGCGCTGAGCCTGCTCAACCGTTTCAATGAAGCGTTGGAGGCCTATAAGCAGTCGCTTGCCGAGAACGAAACCGACGCCATGAAGTTTTACTACATTGGCGAGTGTTACGAAAAGATGGAAGATTACATCAATGCTTCCGATTACTATCACAAGGCCACGCGCCTCGACCCCACCGTGGTCGATGCCTGGATGGGAATCGGGGTTTGCGAGCTCGAAACCGGCAATCCGCGCAAAGCCCTGCGCTACCTCGAAAGAGGCATTGAGCTCGACCCTGAAAACCCCGGATACCTATGCCTGCTGGCCGATGCCTATATTACCTCCGGCGACCTGGACAAGGGCATGGCCACATTCGAAAAAGCCGTGGAGTCCGACCCCAGCGATGAAGAGACCTGGTTTGAGTATGGCGAGGCACAATGGCATTCGGAACATCGCGAAGAAGCCATATTGATAGCTATCCGTGCCCTCGACGCCCTGCCCGATAATAACACCCTGCGCTATCGTCTGGCCGCCTATCTTTTCCTTAGCGGGAAAGCCAACCAGGCCACCTTCTTTATGGAAGAAGCCCTTGTTAAGGACTTCGAAGGGCACACACAGCTGCTGGAAACCTTTCCGGCACTGGCCGAAAACAGTTCATTTATGAACCTGGTTGACCTTTACCGCAACCAGTAATTCCAAACTACCTAATCCCTTCTTTATGGAATTGAATCCTTTGCCTTACAGAGAATCAAAACCTCGTGCAACGGGCATTACTATGGTTATGGACAAAGGCCTTAGCCTGCGCGAAGCCGAAGACCTGATGGATACTGCCGGACACCTTATCGATTTTTTAAAGCTGGGTTTTGGCACCTCGGTTTTCAGCAAAAATGTGAAAGAAAAAGTGAAGATATTCCAGCAGGCAGGCACCAAAGTATACGTGGGTGGCACCCTTTTCGAAGCCTATGCCGTACGCGGGCAGGTTGACGATTATATGCGCTGGATAGACCACCTGGGCGTGGATGCAGCCGAAGTATCGGATGGCTCCATGCTCATGAACCATGCCGACAAGTGCAAGCACATCTCCCTTTTGGCAGAAGACCGTACCGTGCTTTCGGAGGTCGGTGCTAAGGAAGCCTGCGTGGTTTATGACCACAGCACCTGGATTAAGGAGATGAAGGACGAACTGGAGGCCGGCAGCAGCTATGTGATCGCCGAAGCACGCGAGAGTGGTACCGTGGGCATTTACGACAACAAAGGCAAAGCCGACACCGACCTCATCGACGACATTATGGCAGCCATCCCACCTGAAAAAGTAATTTGGGAAGCCCCCTTAAAGCCACAGCAGGTATGGTTCTTGAAACTGCTCGGGCACAACGTGAACCTTGGCAACATTGCCCCGGCCGACACCATCCCGCTTGAAACACTTCGAATGGGCCTGCGGGGCGATACCTTCTTCGACTTCCTGCCCGATTCGTTCAGCAAGTTTAAGCTTACTTCCAAATAAAATTGTGCTTTTAAAAAGCAATCTTAAACACGAAGTCACCAAATTTCATCAACCTAAAAATCTGTTATTCAGTATTTTGTGTTATTTAGTGATTTGGTGGCAATTTTGATTTTTTCGACCTTTGAACTAGCTTCTTTTATTTTATAGAAATTAATGAAAAGAAAACTAACGGATTACCTGGTCGTTGGCGCCAAGGGCATGGCTATGGGCGCTGCGGATGTTATTCCCGGCGTTTCGGGCGGCACCATAGCTTTCATTACAGGCATTTACGAAGAGCTGATCAATAGCATTAAGTCCATCAATGCCTCACTTTCCAAAACCCTTTTCAGGGAAGGCATTGCTGCAGCCTGGAAACAGGTAAACGGCAACTTCCTGCTGTCGGTACTCACGGGCATTCTGCTCAGCATTTTCTCGCTTGCCCGCCTCATCTCCTGGCTGCTCGCCAACCATCAAATGCTGGTGTGGGCTTTCTTTTTCGGACTCATTGTAGGTTCGGCCATTTTTGTAGGGAGAAAAATAAAGCAATGGAATGCTATGGCAATTATAATGCTGGTGGCCGGTTCGGCAATCGCTTATTACATTACTGTTGCCACACCTGCGACCTCCCCTGAAGCTCTATGGTTTATTTTTATTTCGGGTGCTATTGCCATTTGTGCCATGATACTGCCGGGCATTTCAGGAAGCTTCATCCTGTTACTCATGGGCAAGTACGAATACATCCTCAATGCCGTTAAAGATTTTAAAGTCAGCGTTCTGCTGGTTTTCGGCATTGGTTGTGCTGTGGGCATTATAGCTTTCTCAAACCTGATTTCCTGGCTTTTCAAGAGGTTTCACGATGCCACCCTGGCATTGCTGACCGGCTTTATGGTTGGATCATTAAACAAGCTCTGGCCCTGGAAAGAGGTGATCGAATCGCGCCTGAACAGCAAAGGGGAGCTGGTACCCTTCCTTGAAAAAAGCATTGCTCCCGCCCGCTTTGCCGAAATTACCGGCGAAAGCACCATGATGCTTCCCATTGTATTATGCGCACTGGCGGGACTGGCGCTGATTTTTGTTTTCGAAAAACTCACCCACGGCGTGGGCGAAAAGGAATAAAAAACCATGCGAGTCTTTGGAATCATAGGCTATCCGTTGGGCCATTCGTGGTCGGCAAAATATTTTACAGAGAAATTCAAAAGGGAAAATATTGATGATGCCGTGTATAAAATGTTCCCGCTCGAAACCATTGAAGATTTCCCGAAGTTGCTCGAAGCAGAACCTAATCTGGTTGGTCTGAACGTTACCATTCCTTACAAGGAAAAGGTGATTCAATTTCTTGATGAACTGGCAGGCGCTGCTGCTGAAAACCGGGCGGTGAATGTAATCCGTTTCGACCGGAGCGGGCCAAAAATAAAACTGACCGGCCACAACACCGATGTGGCGGGCTTTGAGCAAAGCCTCATTAATGAGGGCATCTCGCTTCCGCAGAAAGCACTGGTGCTGGGCACAGGCGGAGCCTCAAAGGCCGTTACCTGGGTTTTGAAAAAGCATGGCTGCGATTTTTTGCTGGTTTCGCGAGGGCCCTCCGAAGTAAACACCATTGGATACGACGATCTGTCAGCATCCATCATCCAGGAGCGCACCCTAATCATTAACACCACTCCCCTCGGAATGGTGCCCAATATCGATACTTGTCCGGATATTCCTTATCAACACCTCGGTAGCGGCCATATCCTCTTCGACCTTGTGTACAATCCTGCAGAAACACTTTTTATGAAAAAGGGGAAGGAAATGGGTTGCAAAACGGTTAACGGCAGCGGCATGCTTACCGGACAGGCCATCAAGGCTTGGGAAATATGGAACCGTTAGGCGCCGAAAATTAATTGGAAATCTTGTTCCACTTTACCCAGCCGGCCGCCAACAGGCTGGTAAGAATCACGCCCAGCAAAATGCCGTTTAAGGGGTTTACGCCCTCAATGGGTTCCTGCCACAGCCGGAAAACCCCAAAGCCAATGGCAAAAAGTCCCACCAAAAACAAAGAAAGAAAAAGAAACTGATCGAGAATGCGTTCAAACTTGCTGACCGGCTCCTCCTCTTCCTGCCTGCGGCGGGCTTCGTAATATGCGCGGTAGGGGTTGTGAACAGGTCCGGGCCTGTAATAGACTCGCTGGCTAATGTTGCCGCTTCTGAGCCGCTGGTCGTATATGCGGCGCTTCTCCTCATCTGACAGCACCTGGTAAGCTTCGTTGATTTTAAGAAAATCGGTGGGGGAAGCACCGTGGTTCACATCAGGATGCAAAGCCTTTGCCTTACAGCGAAAAGCCTTGCGAATGCTTACAGCCGAAGCATCCTGAGAAACACCCAGTATCTGGTAATAATCAGCCAATGTTGATTTTTTGTCACATAAAATTACAGCTTCAGCCGCTGAAAATCAAGAAAACCGCCTACTTTTTACCCTTTTCAGCCTGGTTTAAGCCTCCTGTATTCCCAATAGAAACAGTAATTTCAGAAGGATCCTGGAAAACTTTCAGTTCAAAGAAAGAAATCCTTGACAGGATATGGTCGAAAATATCGCTTTGTATGCTTTCATAGTTTACCCAGGCAATATCGTTGGTAAATGCATATATCTCAAGCGGTATCCCCTTTTCGCTGGGTGCCATTTGCCGCACCATAAAAATCATTTCCTTATGAATGCTGGGATGATTTGCCAAATAATTTCTAATGTAAGCCCTGAAAGTTCCGATATTGGTGAGCCTGCGCCCGTTTACCGCCAGGCTTTCATCAAAATCATGTTCCTGGTTATAACTTGCAATTTCTTCCTTCTTCTGCTTTAAGTAATCTTTCAACAGGTAAACCTTTTCGAACTGCTGAATCATTTTTTCATCACAAATTTTAATGCTTCTTGCATCAATATTAATCGCTCTTTTAATGCGGCGTCCACCCGACTCCACCATGCCGCGCCAGTTTTTGAACGAATCGGAGATCAGCGCATAAGTCGGAATTGTGGTTATGGTGCGATCCCAGTTTTGCACCACCACGGTGTAAAGGTTAATTTCAATCACATCACCATCGGCGGCGTATTTGGGCATTTCAATCCAGTCGCCAATTTGCACCATATTATTGGCCGTTACCTGCACGCCTCCCACAAAGTTCAGAATGGTATCCTTGAAAATGAGAATCAAAATGGCCGAGGCAGCCCCCAGTCCCGTGAGGTAATAAAGGGGCGACCGTCCCATGATCATGGCCAGAATAAGTATGGCAACCAGAAACCCAATAAAAATTTTAGTAATCTGCAGAAAGCCCTTAATGGGTTTTGACCTGGAAATATCGTAGCCCTCGTAAATGGTGCCCACCGCATTGATAACGGCAAACAGCACCATCGTTACCACAATTATAATATATATGTTGGTAAACATATAAATACCCTCAATCAGTTTTGGATATTCTGACATCAGGGCACGGCCAAACCAGAAAATGACGATAACCGGCGCCAAGTGCGACATACGGGAAAACACCTTCTTTTCAAAGAAAACATCGTCCCATTTACTCGAAGTCCGTTTAATGGCCTTGCCCAAAATTACAAGGATACCTTGCTTGGCAATCCAGTTGGCAATCCAGCTGAATAATATTATCACCAGCACAAAAAAAACGGCTTTTAACGGGTGGATCATTTCAGCTGAAATCCCTGTTCCGGAAAGCACTTTTTCTGAAACCCGCTCCAGAAATTCAATCATAAGCAGACTCATGACACCTGTTTTTGGTTATGGCACAAATATCAGGTTTTTTGACTTAACCACCAGCAAAGAATGCACCCTGTTTTTTTATGCAAAATCACTTTCACATGCTGAAAAAACAGCCTCAGCTGTAAAAACCACCCCTTCGGAAACTGTCATTTTATAATCGTTTAGGCCCACCGTACTTTTGTTTCGTCAATTTTCACAAACAAGAACTAACCCATTAAAAACTATGAAAACTAAACTTTTTGCAACATTTGCATTGATTGCCACACTGTCGCTGACAGGTTTTGCACAGGAGAACGAGAAACGCTTTGGAGTTGAAGTCAACGGTGATGTATCCATTGTATCATCCGATCTTAACGGAGCCAGTTTAAATACAGGACTGGGTTTTGAAACCATTTTGCATTACCGTTTTATGCCGTTTACCAGTGTTTACGGCGGATGGGGCTGGATTCAGTTCAACGCCAATGAATCGTTTGCCGGACCTGATGTTGATTTTGAGCAAACCGGGTATATCCTGGGGTTGCAGTTTAAGTACCCGCTTGGAAGTTCGCCCATCTCGTATTTCGCAAGAGCTGGCATCCTTTACAGCCACCTCGAAACCGAAAACCAAAATGGTGAAATCATAAGCGACACCGGACATGGTGCAGGCTGGCAGGCAGCAACCGGTATCGAAGTATCGCTGGGCAAAAACTGGAGCCTGGCACCTGGTTTGAAATACAGCTCCCTTTCCGGAGAAACCGAAATCGGGGGTCAGAAATACCAGCTTGACCACCGCTTTGTAACAGCAAGGATCGGTATCATAAAAAGGTTCTAAATTTTTCAATCCTGACCGGGAAGGGTATAGTTTACTCTTCCCGGCATTTTTACTAAATTGCAGGAAAGAAAAAGAAAAAAATACTCCTTGAAATGAACAGGTTAGAGAGTAATAAATATAAAGAAATTAACATGTTTATGAAAGTACTTATTCAAAGAACAAAAACAAATGATTTTCTGATAACAGAAAACATAACTCGTGAAACATTTTGGAATTTGTTTAAATCCGGTTGCGATGAACATTTGGTTTTACATAACCTAAGAAAAAGTAATTGTTATATATCCAACTTTGATATGGTTGCCTTATCGGAGAATAGAATAATAGGACATATTATAACTACAAAAGCTAAGGTAGTAGACAAACAAAACAATGAACATCAAGTTTTATGTGTTGGCCCAATTTCGGTTCTTCCCGAATTTCAAAAAAAAGGGATAGGGGGCAAACTCTTAAATGAATCAATAGCTATTGCTAAAAAATTAGGTTTTTCGGGAATGATACTATTTGGACACCCCGATTATTATCAGCGTTTTGGATTTGTTAATGCGCAGAAATTCGGAATTACAACAAAAGAAGGATTGAATTTTGAACCTTTTATGGCTTTAGAATTACATCAAAATGCTTTGTTAACTGTAAACGGTAAGTTCTATGAAGATAAAGCATTTGAGACCAATGAAGAAGAACTCAATGAGTTTGAAAAACTTTTTCCAAAAAAAGAGAAGGGCAAACCTAAAATTGACATTAATCATTAGAAACAAAATGACACTCGAAGAATTAGGATATAATAAAAATTTTGAAGCATTTAGAATAGAACAAAAACTGAATGACTTTGAAATAGGAAGAATAATAGCAGAACATAAGGAGCGCTATATAGTAAAAACAGTTCAAGGAGAGTTTGAAGCTGAAATTACCGGAAATATGCGATTTTCGGCAGTAAGTCGTGAAGATTTTCCAGCAGTTGGTGATTGGGTTGCATTGTCTATTTATGATACCGAAAGTGCTATAATCCATAAAATATTGCCAAGATTTTCAATTATTAAAAGACAAGCGGTTGGTCAATTCGGAGAAATTCAAATTATAGCGACAAATATTGATTACGCTTTATTAGTTCAAGCAGTTGACAGGGATTTTAATATTAATAGACTTGAAAGATACCTGACTATTTGTTATTCATCAAAAGTAAATCCGATAATTGTACCAACGAAGACAGATTTAATAAGTGAACTAGAAAAATCTAATATTATCGAAAGTATAAAACAACGGATAAATAATATTCCGGTTTTTGCAATTAGCAATGAAACACAAGATGGATACGAAGCATTAAAAAAGGTAATTGAAAAGGGTAAGACTTTTTGTATACTTGGTTCTTCTGGCGTTGGAAAATCTTCTTTGTTAAATAATCTCTCTGGCAGGTATATAATGAGAACAGACTCAATCAGTCAAAGCACTAGCAAAGGCAGGCACATTACAAGTCATAGAGAATTAATTGTACTTGAAAGTGGTGGGATTATTATTGACAATCCGGGAATGAGAGAAGTGGGAATTGCAGATACAACCAGTGGATTAGAAACTACATTCAACAAAATTATCAGTTCTTCTCAAAAGTGTAAATTCAAAGACTGCACTCACACCAACGAAATTGGTTGTTCAGTTCTTGAAGCTGTTGAAAAAGGAGAAATTGACAAAAATTCTTATGAAAACTACCTGAAAATGGAACGAGAAAAAGCACATTTTGAATCAACAATTGAAGAACAACGCAAGAAAGATAGAGAATTTGGGAAAATGATTAAGAATTATAAAAAGGATATGAAGAAAAACAAGTACTAAGCACAACATCATATAAAACATTTGGTAATCAGTGGGTTATCGAACGTTTCAGCTCGTATTAAAAGTGGTTGTAACTTGACAGTTAAGTGCTTCGAAATGCCAAACGTTTCATAAACGTGGCCGTTTGAATTCTTAATTTTCAAAAAAGAACCACCTAAACATACTAATCTATGAAGACAAATTCACTAAAACCCCTAGCCATAACCTTTGCCAGTGGGGGAATTTGGGACGCCGTAGCAGGATTACTTTACATATTTGTAATCGGTACGGGACGCGCCATTGATAACCCGCCAATGGATCCGTTCTATGCCATTTTTCTGGGATCCTTCTTTTTGTGCTTTGCCTACCTGCAAATACTATCGTCGTTTAATATCAGGCGATACGCATTTATTGTTGGGTGCCTGATTCTCGGGAGGCTTTTCTACGTGGTAGTTCTTTACTTTTTTATGCTTTTTGTAAAAAATTTTCCACCTACATTCTGGTTTACTGGGTTAATTGATGGTGCTTTGGTTATTCTTTATATATTGTTTTCTGTCCATGGAGGATTGAAGATAGCAGATTTGTTCCTGCCGAAAACTATTTCAACCAATCTGCCACCAAATTCATGCGTATGAACAAAGGAGCTGGATATTTTTTACTGCCAAGCAGATTATTATTATTTTTGATTTTTCAGGCAGTTATTGCATTGATTCTCAATTCCTGGGAAAAATCTGAAAAATATTGGTTGCTTTCAGCCACACTAACAAATATTGTCAGTTTATGGCTGCTATTGATACTATTCCGAAAAGAAGGGAAGAGTTTTGTTGAACTATTCAGGTTTAATAAGGAAACTTTTAAGAAGGACATCTTGATTTTTTCAGGACTGGTTGTAATTGCAGGACCAATAGTTTTTCTCCCGGGGTATTTTTTAAGTATCCTTTTGTGGAATGACCCAAATGTTCCAACTTTAATGATGTTTGGTCCAATTAAAAAGGGATTAATTTATTTTTTATTAATAGCTTTTCCGGTCACCATTGCATTTGCTGAGTTGCCAACTTATTTTGGCTATATTATGCCTGCATTGGCAAAACACAATAAAGTAAAATGGCTGGCTGTTATCCTTCCTGTTCTGTTTCTTTCTATTCAGCATGCTACATTGCCTTTTATTCCTGATCTTAATTTTATTATTTACCGTTCGCTGGTTTTTTTGCCACTGGCCTTTCTTATCGGAGTTTCACTTTTTCTCAGGCCTAAACTGTTTATTTACTTTGTCGTTCTGCATGGACTTATGGACTTTAGCGCAGCTATAATGTTTTTATTGGAAATAAAATAACCTTATTGCTAATGGCTTAACCTTCAACCTTACACGCTTAACTATCAAATCCTCACCTTCAGCCCATTCTTCTTTACTGCTCCTTTTGCCTGACCTAATTTTGTTTTGAAAAAACTATTCATAAACAAAATATAATGAAAGCAAAAAAACTAACCACAGTCCAAAGGTTCTGTTTGGCAACACTTTTTACCTTAACTATGTCCACTTTGCCTTCTTGCGAAAAGGACTCCTTCAACAGGTACGGCTTCGATTCCGATTTCGGAAAAGACTCTTCAGGGCTCACCATGATGAGCATTAGCAGCAATGTTTCTTCCATTATATTAAGTGGCGGTGTTTTCATGGATTCAGGAGAAATGAAGGTAGAATTTATCGATCCTAACGGTTTTATCGTTTATAGCCGGAACTATTTTGCACCAGGAAATTATTCCGTCAATGAAACCTTCAAGGTTTCACGTGGAATTTGGAAATTGCGCTACACCAGTCTTAAGGGAATTGGCAGAATTGATTTGCATGCCAACTACAGGTAAACTTTTTCCATGATAAAACCGGCAAACACGCACAAACTGCTTTGCCACATCAAATGCTTTTATCGTTGTCTCGTTAGTTTGCAAAATATAAATTAGCTGGTAATGACTGAGTGGAAAACAAAACGGGGTACAAAAATAAAACAGGTTCTCTCAGGACGAAGTAATTCGTTTTTCATTACCACCCCCGGTTATAACATACTGGTGGATACCGGAAAATCAACATCCATCAGGAAGCTACTTTTTAACATAGCGTTGAACAAGCCCGCAAATGCTCAATTGGATTTTCTCGTTATTACCCATACCCACTTTGATCATTGTCAAAATGCTGCATTGATAAAGGAGAAGTTTAAATGCAAGGTCATACTTTCTGAGAATGACTATGAATTTGCAGTTTGCGGAGCTAGTCCATTACCTATTGGAACCAATATGGTAACAAGAATAATTTCCGGTTTGGGAACCCGGTTTTTCAGAAAAAGGTGCAGCTTCAGTCCATTTACTCCGGATATTACATTCAGAGATCATTTTGAGATAAGTGATCAAGATTCAAAAATTATCCTGATTAATACTGAAGGGCACTCCCGAGGCAGTATTAGTGTGATCATTGATAATGAAATTGCCATTGTTGGTGATGCCCTTTTCGGTGTTTTTAAAGGAAGTGTACTTCCTCCTTTTTTTGATGATCAGGAGAAATTGATTGATAGTTGGGGAACCCTTCTGAATACTGGTTGTGATTTATTCCTGCCTGGGCATGGAAATGAAATACAAAGTTTGCGATTAGCAATTGAATATGACAAATTTTTGATTTCAAAAAATAATTTAAAAATGGAAACTTTATTATCAGCACAAAAAGAAGAATTGGAAATTACTGTCAATGGCCCCAAAGATAGGAATGCAACCGGCCGGGAAGACCGGATACCTTTCAAATCATTGCTACCCTTTTCCCTGATTACCTTCGGAATTTCATGGGTTGTTATTGCTTTGTATGTGTTCTTACCTGAACCCATGGTTCACCTTTTTGGCCAGTTAACGGGCAATCATCCCCTTTTCTACCTGGCAGTATGGTCGCCAGCTATTGCAGCATTTTACATCATTTTCAGAAAAAATGGTTTTCAGGGAATAAAGGCCTTTTTGAGGGGCCTTTCCCTCTGGAAGGCACCCTGGGGTTGGTATCTTTTCATCTTTCCAGGGATCCCTTCGATTTTTTTTGCCGGAGCTTACCTGAATGGTAAACTTATTACGGAGCCCTTGCCCTATCAAACCTTTGGCCCCGCCATGATTGCTATTGCATTGGCTGCGATCAAAGGGCCGGTTGAGGAATTTGGCTGGCGCGGAATGGCATTGCCTTTATTGCAAAGAAGGGTAGCACCCATCTGGGCTGCCCTAATCATTGGTGCTATATGGGGTTTGTGGCATACACCGGCATTTTTACTCAGCGGAACCCAGCAAAGCCAATGGGATTTTGCTCCCTTCTTCCTGGGATGTATCGCTATAAGCGTAATTATTTCTGCTTTGTTTAATGCAACCAAGGGGAGCATCCTTCTTTGTGCCTTCTTACATTTCAACCTGATGAACCCTCTGTGGCCCGAGGCACAACCCTATGATACTTACATACTTATTGCTGTGGCGGTCATAGTGGTCTGGGTTTACCGGAAAAGTATGTTTCATCGCGAAGGGGGAATAAAAAGGGTCATTCCGGCGATATGATTTCTTTGTTTAATTAGCCGGACATAACTGTATTAAGAAGGAAAATCTCATTAAATAAAAACCAATTCATTAACTAAATGAAGGCAACCACATTACACCAGGACCTGCTGAATGCCTATACGGTAGAAAACCTTAACAATATATCACTGATCCTGATTCGGTTATATAAGGACCAGCAATTTGGTGTGTTGCGAAAAATGGCTGCTATCATCAATGACTTTGTGGAAATTGAAATAAAGGATGATGGTAAGGGATTTTCAAAATTCATGATGCTTTACCATCCTGACAGGGTCAGATTTCACCTGGATAGGATAAACGGATTTGTGCAACAAAATGACTATGATGGATTGATGCAGTATTCGCACATCCTATTGTTGGAAAAAATTGAAGAAGTTGCCACAAGCCTGGATGGTTTCGAAGATATTGATTACTCCCCAGTTTATGAATGGGACATTAAAGCCGCTGGTTTTAGTGTAGTAAACGATTTTGAGCCACCGAAAAAAACAAAAACAAGCGTGGTTGGATGCGATTTCTATGATGCCATAAAAAAACGAAATTTTGAAAATACCAGTTTTAATTATCCCCTATACTATCTTCAGGATTTAGACGAGTTTGAACTCTCGTCCTGCGGCATTGTAAATCTTGATGGAGTAGAGAATTGTATTCATGCGCAGGAAATGGATCTTTCTGACAACATGATATTTGATCTGGAGTTGCTTGCTGGTCTTTCACGATTGGAAACGCTAAATCTTTCTGATAACGAGATTGAAAACATCGATCCACTCAGCAATCTCCTGAATCTGAGAACACTCTTTTTGTCCAACAACAGGATCAGCGATATTTCCCCATTGTTTGACCTCCCTAAGTTGGATTATGTAAATATTTTGGGAAATAATGTGGATGCAGAGCAAATAACCATCCTATTAGAGTTGGGAGTAAATGTGGAATTGCAATCAATAACAGAAGGTATCAAAAGGTGATATGCCGAAAATCAACCTTTCACGCAAAATTCAACTATACTTTTAGCACCGTTTTACACAGGCTCAACCAAATATCTGACGCTCTCAGCAATCATTATTTTCACCCCTTTTAGACCCAATTTACCTTTGCTTTCATTAACAAATATTCAAAAAAATGAAAGCAAACCCAATTTATCAAATTTTTATTTTCAGCATTATTGCTGTCTTAACCCTTTTTAATGGTCAAGCCCAGGGAGGTATAGTAAAAGGGATGGTAGTTAACTCTCAGAATCAAGCCATTGAATTTGCAACCGCAGCTTTACTGAATCCTGGCACAAACAATATTGAAAAGGGAGCGGCATGCAACGAAAAGGGCTTTTTTATCATTGAAAACGTAGCAAAGGGTGAATACATCCTTTCTGTTAGAATGCTCGGTTATGATACCAGCGAAACCGAAAGAGTTATTATTGAGATTGAAGATCAAATGGTTGAAAAAACCATCGTTTTAAAAGAAACGGCTCAATTGATCGGCGAGGTAGTTGTAACCGCAAAATATTCTTTTGTGGAACAAACGGCGGACAAACTCATAATTAACCCCAATGCATCCATCATCTCATCGTCGGAGAGTGTTTACGATATCCTTAAGAAATCGCCCGGGGTAAATATCGACAACAACGACAATATCACCCTAAAGGGAATGCAGGGTGTAATAATAATGATTGACGATAAGCCCACCTACCTTTCAAGCAGTGAGTTAGCGCCGCTACTTAAGGGGATGATTGGCAAAAACATTAAATCTATTGAGATTATCGAGAATCCATCGGCCCGTTACGATGCTGAGGGGAACGCTGGAATTATCAACATTAAAACCAAACATAACAAGGCGCCTGGATTCAATGGTAGCGTAAATTCCGGAATCACTTTCACAAGAACCGTTGGGGGTAATGCGGGTGCAGACCTAAACATGAACGTTGGTAAGCTGAACGTTTACGGGAATTTCGCTTTTTACGACTGGAAAGGTTGGTCGGAAATGAACGCCACACGCAGGTTTACTAGTGAAGCCATGAACGGTGCATACCAGATTATAAAAAATGAAAGCAATAGCGACGGTAATGCTTATAACTACAAAACGGGAGCCGATTACTACATAGCAAAAAATCATGTAATTAGTTTTATGCTTCGTGGGAATGCAGGTCATAATGATATGATTGATGATGGGAACACTTCATTTACAGATAGATTCAAAGTTATTGATTCAACACTGGTAAGTTTAGCCGATAGGAGAGAAACCTGGGGCAGCCAAACTTTTAACCTCAACTACAAGTGGGATATCGACTCAATTGGTCGTTCGCTGACCGTGGATGCTGACTATGCCCGATTTTTAAACACCGGCTCAAGCAATCAAACAAGCAAATTTTTTGATGATTTATTTGTTGATATGAACAAAGATATTTTTCTCAACAGTGACCTTCGAAATAATATCGATATTCTTTCGGCAAAAATTGATTATGTACATCCATTAAATAAGACTTACTCATTTGAAGCAGGCTTAAAAAATAGCAATGTTAAAACTAACAGCAAAGCATCAATGGTAGGATTTTATGATCAGAACGACAGGTTTATTTTCGAGGAAAATATTCAGGCTGCATATGCAAGCGGACGGGCACAGTTTGAAAAAACTTCGGTACAGGTTGGGGTAAGAGTCGAGAATACAATATCAACGGGCAATTCAGTTTCTATTGATCAGGTCGACAAAAAAAACTACCTCGAGGTTTTCCCTTCCGTTTTCATTCAGCAAAACTTAAAGCACGAGCAAACACTTGGCTTAAGGTATAGCTACCGAATTGGAAGGCCAAACTATCACTTGTTAAATCCATTCGTTTGGATAATCGACCCTTACACATACAATATCGGGAACCCCAACTTGAAGCCCCAATTCACTCATTCTTTGGCATTGAACCATACCTTCAAAGGGAAACTATTTTCAAGCATAGGTTATAATTATACAAGGGACTTGTTCACCGAGGTAATTTCACAAAACGATGAAACAAACGCCATTTATCAAACTATGGAGAACTTTGGTCACTCCACCGATTTCAATTTAACCGAAACCATTCAGTTACAACCAACCAAATGGTGGCGATTAAATGGCACTGCAATAGGAATGTACAAGAAAGTAACCGTAAACGAATCGAGCAGTACCGAGTTCGAGCGCTGGAGCTACATCGTAAATATGGGCAACAGCTTCACTTTGCCCCATAAAATCAGTCTGGAGTTAAACGGAAACTACATGTCGAAACAGCTTGTCGGAAACTTCACAATCAAACCCCGATATAGCATCGATTTAGGAATGCAAATCAGGGTGCTAAACGACAAGGGTTCTATCAGGGCTTCATTCAGCGACATCTTTAACACCAGCTCTTTTGGGGCCTACTCTAAATATGGCAACATCGACCTGGATGTAAATAACAGATTTGAAACCCAGCGCCTGAACATTTCCTTCAATTATCGCTTTGGCAAAAGTGAATTTAAAACCCGCGCAAACCGTTCAACCTCATCGAGCGAGGAGCAGGGTCGTAGCTCAAAGTAGCTGAAAAATCCAAATTTAAATCCTGAAAAAATCAAACTGCGATGAACCGCAAAGGCATAATTATCTGCGAATCAATATACAACGACAATACGTTAAAACTCGCAAGGGCAATGGCCCAAACCCTTGGCTGTTACTGCATAACCGCTAATGAAGCCCTAGCTCATAATTTGACTGATTACCAAACCATTGGTCTTGGTTCGGGCATATACTTTGGCAAGCACCATCCCAAGATCTTCGAAGTGGTTGAAAAGCTTGAAACAAACCATCAGGATGTATTCATTTTTTCTAGTCGGGGGAATCCATTCTTGGGAAACTACCATGCCCCGCTTAAGGATGCCCTCTGCAGAAAAAACAAAAAGATTATTGGTGAATTCTCTGTCCGGGCTTATGATGAAACTGGGCCATGGGTGATTATTGGCGGCGGTCATAGGCGCGATGCCATAAAGGTTGCACAACGTCACGGGAAAAGAACATCACTGTACTTAACTTGCTAAGCGATGAAAAAAATTATATTATGCCTTACGATGCTAACAATATCAGCTATTGCATCGGCTCAAGTTATGGCTAAACTAAAAATTGAGGGAGTTGAAAAGAACGAAGGTAAAATATACGTTTCCATTTTTAACAGTGAACCCACCTACAAAGTACGAGAGCCGTACCTTTCTTTCTCTCTTAATGCCGATAACGAAAAGGTAACCAAAGATTTAAGTCTTCCTGCTGGTCAATATGTTTTCTCAATCTACCAGGATAGCAACGGTAACGAAAAACTCGACACCAACCTGATAGGTATTCCCAAAGAAAAGTTTGGCTTTACCAATTACGATGGGAAAAGTGCACCGGGCGGTTTTAACAGGCATAGGGTTCAAATAAATGAGAAGGTCAATGAGGTTGTGGTTAGTCTCTACAAAATTTAAAAAACAACTAAAAATGAAGAATCTAATTACAATCATCCTGTTAACAATATTATTGTTGCAAATTTCGACAACAAATTCTTTAAGAGCTTCTACGAATAGTAATACTAACCCAGATTCCACCCAAAATGGTATCTTCAATAATATCAATATAACAACTCTTGCCTTTGGAGGAACTGGAGTTCTTTTTACTAAAGTTGATAATCAACTTGGAGTATTGACTGGAGGCAGGGGTTCGGCAACGTTTAACAATCGCTACACCTTTGGTGGGGGTGGCTGGGGAATGCCCAAGGGAATTGAAATAGAGAGCCAAACCGATACTCTTAAGTTCTTTAAGTTTGGATATGGAGGGTTTGAATTTGGCTACATATTTTTTGAGGGAGAAAAGGTAAGGTTTGGCTCAAATCTGCTGGTAGGTTGCGGAGCTGGTTTTCAGGAGAAATACCCAAAATCGAGGGGCGAGGTCAAAATGTTTCCTGTATTTGAGCCATCGCTCTACTCTCAAGTAAGCCTAGGAAAATTACTTAAACTCGACATTGGCGTAACCTATCGTTTTGTAACCGGATCGAATTTTTCATTTATAAACAATCGGCAGCTAAGTGGTCCTTCCATTTACATAGCGTTTTTGGTGGGAACTTGTAATTGCAATTAATACCAATTAATATGAAAACAAATAGACAACACATTGTAAAAAGGGGGATTAAAATGATGATCTATACAATACTAACATTTTTGGGGCTATTAATCTCACTGCTAGTGTATCTGGCAATTCTTAGCCCAGGCAAGCCCGATGCTTTCAGGGATGAGAAAGGAGAAATCCTTGAAGGAAGTATTTCCGAAAAGATATTTGTCCAAATAGGTGGAGTGAAGCAAGGGATGTTTATACAGAGCAAAGATTCTACTAATCCAGTGTTGCTTTATCTTCATGGTGGAATACCAGATTATTTCCTTACAAAGAAATACCCAACAGGACTTGAAGACTACTTCACAGTGGTTTGGTGGGATCAACGGTGGGCTGGACTTTCTTACAAGGCAAAAATATCTCAAGAGTCGACGACACTGGAACAAATGATATCGGATACAAAGGAGGTGACAAATTACCTCCGTAAGCGCTTTGGGCAGGACAAGATTTACCTCATGGGACGTTCGGGCGGAACCTTTATTGGCATTCATGTGGCTGCACAGTTCCCCGAATTATACCATGCCTACATTGGGATTGCCCAGATGTCGGACCACTTAAAATCTGAAAGATTGGCTTATGAATTTATGCTGAAAGAATACAGAGATGCAGGGGAAAGGAAAATGGTACGAAACCTGGAAGCCTCACCGGTAACAGACGTAATTCCATATGGATACCTTAAATTGCGTGATGAAGCCATGCATACCATTGGTGTTGGCACAACACGTGAAATGACTTCGATAATAAGCGGTGTTTTTTTACCATCGCTTACATGCAGAGATTATACATTTACTGAGAAAATTAATTTGTGGCGAGCCAAAGCCCGGGCCGGTGTTCACCCTCTTTGGGATACGATTCTGGCTACTGATTTAACAAAACAAGTTCCTGAACTGAAAATTCCGGCCTATTTTTTTCATGGCATTTATGACTACACCGTTTCGTACAATTTGGCAAAAGATTATTTCGAGCAGTTAAAGGCCCCCGTGAAAGGTTTTTACACATTCAACCAATCAGCGCACAGCCCGATGTTTGAAGAACCTGAAAAGATGAAACAGATTTTTCGCACGGATGTACTTGCAGGAAAGAACAAGCTTGCCGACATCGAATAAAGCACCCTTTTCGGCAGCAGCTGATTTAATTTTTATTTAATGAAGCAGCTTGATTACTTTTGTTTCTGTTTAGGTTAATTTATATTATATGATATTCAAACAAATACATAAAACTTTTCCATTCAGCAAACTTTTTAAGCTGGTTCTGGGCATGGCTGTGGTATTACAGGTAATTGTTATTTCCTACAATCATTTTACTGGCTACCACGAGCTACACAATTTTACTGAGTTAATATTCAGGGTAATAAGGGGGATTATTTACAGTATGATTGCTGGTTTTGCAATTGCTTACCCGGATCTTTATGTGATTCGATACCTGGACAAAAATTTCCAGTGGAGCAAGGGTGCCCTGAAACGAGCAATGATCCAATTTACACTTATGTTTGTAATTGCCGTTACAGTTTCATCGCTATTGACAAGTTTTGCCCATTGGGTAAGCAGTTATCCCCAGGGTCTGCCGAATGTTCTTTTCAACAATATGCTTATCTATTCAGTAGTGAACGCATTTTTCATGTCCATCCTGGAGGCATGGATATATTTGGATGAGAGTATGCAAGAAAAAGTCAGGGCGGAAAAATTACAACAGGAGCTTATAACGGAAGCTGCTAACCGGGGTAAGTATGAAGCCCAAATCCAAATTGAAGAAGAGAAAAACAAGTATACACAAAAACTGATCGAACAGGAGAGAAAACTAAACCACCATCTTGAGGAAGAAATAAAAAAGCGGGAGGCAATTGGCAAACAATTGGCGGAAAGCCGGGAGCAACTCAACAGTATCCTGACAAACCTTGCCGGCGCAGCCTACCGTTGTTATTTTGACGAACATTATACCATGAAATACATCAGCGAAAAGATTTTTGATATTTCAGGCTATCATGCACCAGAATTTATTGAAAATGCTGAACATTCATTTGCAGCTATTATTCATCCCGAAGATCAGAACTTTTGCAGGCAAAACATTCAAAAGGCCATTTTGCAAAAATCCCATTACGAATTTGAGTACAGGATTATTCATAAAAAGGGTAATGTTATTTGGGTAAATGAAAATGGGAAAGGAATTTATTCCGATAAGGATGAATTTACCTATTTGGACGGAATTATTATTGATATTACAAAAAGGAAAAAGGCCGAATATGCAGCTGCCGAAAGTGAACGAAACTACAAAGAAATTATGGACCTGCTTCCGCAACCCATTTTTGAGCTTGACATCGATGGAAACATCCTGTTTGTAAACAACTCGGGAAAGGAGTTCTTTGGAATTGTTATGCCTGAAAACCCCGAAGAAAAAATATCTGCCCTGAATTTCATGGTTAAAGAAGATGTGTCCAGGGTTCAAACTGTCATAAAAAAACCGAATAAAACAAATCCTTATGATCCAAACGAATATACCGTAAAAAGACCCGATGGCACACGTTGTCCGGTGCTTATTTACGGTTCTCCCATCGTTCGCGATGGTAAGGTCGTGGGGCGCAGGGGTATTATCGTTGATATTTCGGAACGCAAAAAACAGGAGCTAAAACTGTTACAAGCCAAAAATGAACTGGAAAGAATTAACAACACCCTTGAGCAAAGCGTTGCCGAACGAACCAAAATGCTTACCGAGGCAAACACCCAGCTACTAAAAGTGCAAAAGGAGAACCTGCAATCGCAGTTCGAAGTGCTGAAACAACAGGTTAACCCGCACTTTCTTTTCAACAGCCTGAATGTGCTGACATCACTCATTAAGGTTGACCCCGACCTGGCCGAATCCTTTACCGAAAGGCTCTCGAAAGTTTACCGCTACGTGCTTGAGAACAAGGAAAAAGACCTGGTGAGCTTGGGTACCGAACTGGAGTTTTTACATGCTTACCTGTTCCTGCTCGAGATCAGGTTTATGAAAAAGTTAATGGTCGAAATCAAGATTGACAAATCGCATTACGATTACCTGATACTGCCCATTGCCATTCAGTTGCTGATTGAAAACGCCATAAAGCACAATACCTTCTCGAAAGCCCAGCCGTTAAAAATTGAGCTTTTTGTGGATAAGCATGAGCAGTTAAACATAATCAATAATCTCAACCTGCGAGAAACAAAGCTGGTTTCAACAAGGGTCGGTCTTGAAAACATAAGCCGCCGCTATGCGCTGGTTTCGGACCAAAAACCCGAGTTTATAAAAACCACTGAGCAATTTATTGCCAAACTCCCTTTGCTCAAACCGGAAAAATTTGAAACAGAATAGCAATACTACAAAAATGAAAGTTGTAATAATTGAAGACGAAGCATTCGCCGCTTTGCGATTGAAGAAAATGATTCAGGATTATAATCCCGAAATTAAAATCCTTGCCGAACTCGAGTCGGTTGCAGAATCAGTAAAATGGTTCAGGGCAAACCCGGAGCCCGATTTGATATTTCTTGATATTCACCTTGAAGATGACCTGAGTTTCGCCATTTTTGAGCAAGTGAATATTTCAAGCCCTGTGATCTTTACCACAGCATTCGATGAATATGCCATTAAGGCGTTTAAGCTTAAAAGCATTGATTACCTGCTGAAGCCAATAGTGCATGAAGAGCTTGCTGCTGCCCTGAAAAAGTACGAGCAATTCAGTGGTCTTCACAGTAACTCCCTTGATCTGCAGTCTCTATACAACCTGCTAACCAGCAATGAGAAAAAGTACAGGGAACGGTTCTCCATATCAGTTGGATCCAAAATTAAAATGGTTGAAGTGGCCGACATTGCCTATTTCTTTGTTATGGACAAAGGGGTTTACCTTCGCACCTTTCAGGGCAATACCTACAATGTAGACTTCACCCTTGACAAGCTTGAGGAGCTGCTCAGTCCTGTTAAGTTTTTCAGGATAAATCGCAAATACATGGTTAATATCGCTTCCATAACCAACATGATTGCCTATTCGCGAAGCAGGGTAAAACTTGAATTAAAACCAAAGGCAGATGAGGAATTTGAAACCATTGTAAGTATTGACCGGGCAGCAGATTTCAAGAAATGGCTGAATAACTAAGCCTGGTGCAAAATATCATTTGTTACAAAAAATAAAAAACATTTGTCAATAAGAAAAAAAATTCCGTACTTTGCACTCCCTTAAAAAAGTGCATATTACTTTCAGAACATAAAATATTTCAGAGATGTCACGAATTTGTCAGATAACCGGGAAGAAGCCCATTGTTGGTCATACCGTTTCGCACTCCAATGTAAAAACCAAAAGGTGGTTTTACCCCAATATTCAGGAGAAGAAATTTTTCGTAACGGAAGAAAATCGCTGGGTTACCTTGAAGGTCTCTGCGAAAGGAATCAGGATCATCAACAAAAAAGGGATTTATGCCTGCATTCAGGAAGCAAAGAAAAAAGGCTTCATGCAATAGTATTTCCTTACTAAAAGAAAACAAAACCAGGCTGTCGCTTCAAACCGACAGCTTTTTTTTTAAAAACAATACGCCAGGGCTGCGTGTTAAAATAATGTAAAATACCTGCAGCAATCTTAAAGCATTTGTCCTGTTTGCATTTTATATTTAATTTTAACGCCAGTTTCAAAAAGCACCCATGACCTTTCGCAAATTCCTTCCTCTCCAAATTTTGTTCGCCGGACTTTTTGTTTTTGCAGCAGCCAATTACAGTCAGGGGCAGGAGGTGCGTCCACGCAGGGTCATTCAGTTTTCGGGCCTGGTAGTTACCGGCGACAGCCTCGCCCCGGTGCCTTACACCACCGTTTGGGTAAAAAACACCAGACGCGGCACCATCACCGACTTTTATGGCTTTTTCAGCATTGCGGTTTACGAGCGCGACACCCTGCGTTTTACATCGGTAGGCTTTAAGAATGTAACTTATGTGGTGCCCGACACCCTAAGTCAGCCGCGCTATTCGGCCATACAACTCATGAGCCGCGACACTATTTACCTCACCGAAACGGTGATTTATCCCTGGCCCACACGCGAGCAATTCCGTCATGCCTTTATCCATACCGAGATACCCGACGACGATTACGACCGCGCCATGCGCAACCTGGCTCGTGCTGAGATGAAGGAGCGCATGCAAAACCTGCCAATGGATGGAGGCATGAACTACCGCTACGCCATGCAACAGCAAGCCAACCGTCTGTATTATGCCGGACAGGCCCCTCCCATGCGTATTTTCGATCCCTTTGCATGGGCTGAGTTTTTCAAAGCCTGGCGCGAAGGCCGCTTCAGACGCAGCGATTAATATTTCCGCGAAAGCAATATTTCTTTTTCTCCGCTGTTATTATTTCATAAATTCCCCGAATACTGCGTGCAACCCGCAGAAAATTCAACAGGGCTTTTTACTAAATTTGCTGCGTGAAGAACCTCCGTACTATTTTTTTGGCATTGCTGCTTGGCCTTTTAAGCACGGCGACATCAGCACAGCAGTCGTGGGTGGAGGGTTTTATCCGCAACGAACAGGGTCAGCCCCTCGAGTTTGTAAATCTGGCCCTTGAAGGCACCAGCGCGGGTACTACCACCAATGAGGCTGGGTTTTTCAGGCTGCGCGTGTCCGGCGGGCCAGCCAGCCTGCTGGTTTCGCACATGGGCTATATCTCACGCCGCATTACCTTAAATGTGCCTTTGGGCGAAACCCGTCAGGTAAACATCACCCTGGAACTGGCAACCACCGACCTTCCCGATGTGGAGGTGCGCGAACGCCAGATCCTCTCAACCGACATTATGCGTCTCGATCCAAAGCTGGTTGCGGTGCTGCCAGGACCCTCCAGCGGCGTAGAAGGGCTGGTAAAAACACTGCCAGGGGTTTCTTCCACCTCTGAGCTCACTTCGCAATACTCGGTAAGGGGGGGCAATTTCGACGAAAACCTGGTGTATGTCAACGGCATCGAGATTTACCGGCCGTTTCTGGTTCGTTCGGGGCAGCAGGAAGGCCTCAGTTTCCTGAACAGCGACCTGATAAGCGGCATTAACTTTTCCGCAGGTGGGTTCGATGCGAAGTTCGGCGATAAAATGTCGTCGGTGCTCGACATCGAATACCGCAAACCCGAAACCTTTGCCGGGTCTTTCTCCATGAGTCTGCTCGAAGGATCGTTGCACCTCGAAGGCCTGACAAAAAATCGGAAAACCACTTTTTTACTGGGTCTGCGCCACAAATCGAACCAGTATCTGCTGGGCACGCTCGACACCAAAGGCGACTACAGGCCGTCCTTCTCTGACATACAGACCCTGGTCACCCACGAGGTGAACAGCCGGTTCGAGCTGAGCTTCCTGGGTAACTTCAGCAACAACCGCTACCTCTTTCAACCGGTGGTACAAAACACCCGCTTTGGCACCGCCACGGAGGTGAGGCAGCTGACCGTTTATTTTGATGGGCAGGAGGTAGACAAGTTCGTTACTGCCATGGGAGCCTTTTCAGCCCAGTACAAACCCACCGATCAGGCCAGCCTGCGCTGGACTTTCAGCATTTTTCAGAGCGATGAAACAGAAAATTTCGACATACTAGGGCAATACTGGCTTTACCGTGTGCAGACCGACATGAGTCAGGACAATTTCGGGCAGCCAACCGGCGAAGCTTTGGGTGTGGGCTCGTTTCTGAATCATGCGCGAAACTACCTCAATGCAATTGTTTGGAATGCCGAGCACCGAGGCGATGTGGAACTGGGCAACCAGACCATGCGCTGGGGCATTAAATTTCAGCACGAAGATATTTTCGATCGCCTGCAGGAATGGACCATGATAGACTCTTCGGGCTACTCGCTGCCACGCCCGCCAAACGAACAAATCCTTTTGCAGGATACCCTTTTTGCAAGAATCAGTGCCCGCTCCAACCGTCTGTCAGGGTTTTTTCAAAATACCTGGGATTTCGACCGCAGCCATGGCAGGTTTTCGCTGACGGCAGGAGCACGTTTCAGCTACTGGGATTTCAACGGACAAACGGTTATCAGTCCCCGAAGCACCTTGCTTTATAAGCCCCTGGTATGGCCACGCTGGGCATTCCGCGCCTCTGCGGGATATTACCACCAACCGCCCTTTTACCGAGAGCTAAGAAATTTTGAGGGCGAGCTCAACCGCGACATTAAGGCACAGGAGTCTATACATTTTGTGCTGGGTTCAGAATACAACTTCACGGCCTGGGAGCGCCCCTTTAAATACACTTCCGAAATTTATTACAAGCAGCTCAACAACCTGATTCCTTACGAAATGGACAATGTAAGGATCAGGTATTATGCTGAAAATATTGCCTCGGGCTATGCCACCGGGCTCGACATGAAGGTGAACGGCGAGTTTGTGCCCGGGGTGGAATCATGGGCCAGCCTTTCTTTCATGAAAACGGCCGAAAAAATTGAAGGCGCATTTTATACCGATTCCGAAGGCAACCAAACCCCGGCAGGCTATATTCCACGCCCCACCGACCAGCGTGTTAACTTCAGTTTGTTTTTCCAGGACTTCCTGCCGCGAAACCCCTCATATAAGGTACAAGTTGGTTTTATTTTTGGCACCGGGCTGCCATTTGGCCCACCCACCTATGAGCGCCAGCGCGACACCCTGCGCATGCCTGCCTACCGCAGGGTAGATATTGGCTTCTCAAAACAGCTGATAAGCGAAAGCACCAGCTTTTCAGAAAGAAACCCACTGAGGCACTTTAACAATATGTGGATTTCGGCAGAAGTGTTTAACCTGCTCGAGATGAACAATACCATCTCCTATCTGTGGATCAGGGACGTGGAGAACCGTCTTTTTGCAGTGCCAAATTACCTCACCAGCCGCCTGATCAATGTTAAGTTGGTAGCCCGATTCTGAGTTCTCTGCCTTTTTGTCACCTTCCTGACAGCCATCACCCCCTTTTCAGTTGACATATTTTCCAATACAGGCCATTTCGGGCCATTGGCACAATCATTGAATGCCAATGGTCACGAAAAAATTTATCAGAGAACATTAAAAACAATATAAAAAATGGCAAAAATTATTGGAATTGACTTAGGTACAACCAACTCCTGTGTTGCTGTAATGGAGGGTAACGAGCCTGTGGTGATTCCCAACAGCGAAGGGCGCCGCACTACACCTTCTATTGTGGCATTTACCGAAAATGGCGAGAGAAAAGTAGGTGATCCTGCAAAAAGGCAGGCCATCATAAACCCCACCAAAACCATTTCCTCAATAAAACGTTTCATGGGCGAAACCTATGACTCTTCCGCAAAGGAATGGAAACGCGCAACCTTTAAAGTAGAAAAAGGCGACAACAACACCCCCCGCGTAAAAATTGACGATCGCCTGTATACCCCTCAGGAAATTTCGGCCATGGTACTTCAGAAAATGAAGAAAACCGCCGAAGATTACCTGGGGCAGGAAGTTACCGAAGCCGTGATTACGGTGCCAGCCTATTTTAACGATTCGCAGCGCCAGGCCACCAAGGAAGCAGGTGAGATTGCCGGCCTGAAGGTCCGCCGTATCATCAACGAGCCTACTGCTGCTTCGCTGGCCTATGGCCTCGACAAGAAAAACAAAGACATGCGTATTGCCGTATACGACCTTGGCGGTGGTACCTTCGATGTTTCCATCCTGGAACTGGGCGACGGCGTATTTGAAGTAAAATCGACACATGGTGATACCCACCTGGGTGGTGATGATTTTGACAACACCATTATCGACTGGCTGGCCGATGAGTTTAAAAAAGACGAAGGCATTGACCTGCGCAAAGACCCAATGGCCCTGCAGCGTCTTAAGGAGGCAGCTGAGAAGGCTAAGATTGAACTTTCAAGTTCTTCTTCATCAGAGATAAACCTTCCATACATTATGCCCGTTGATGGCATTCCCAAGCACCTGGTACGCACTCTTTCGCGCAGCCAGTTTGAGCAACTCATCGACAAGTATGTGCAGGCCACCCTGGAACCTTGTAGGCTCGCCCTCAAGGATGCAGGATACACCAACAACGATATTGACGAAGTAATTCTGGTGGGTGGTTCAACCCGTATCCCGAAAATTCAGGAAGTGGTTGAGAAGTTTTTCGGAAAGAAGCCTTCAAAAGGCGTGAACCCCGATGAAGTTGTAGCTGTTGGTGCCGCCATTCAGGGCGCCGTGCTTACAGGCGAGATCAAGGATGTGCTGCTTCTGGACGTGACCCCGCTTTCGCTGGGTATCGAAACCCTTGGCGGTGTTATGACCAAACTGATTGATGCCAACACCACCATCCCGACCAAGAAAACCGAAACTTTCTCCACTGCATCTGACAACCAAACCTCAGTAGAAATTCACATTTTGCAGGGTGAGCGCCCAATGGCCCGCGACAACCGCACCATCGGCCGCTTCCACCTCGACGGTATTCCGCCGTCACCCAGGGGGCTTCCGCAGATTGAGGTGACCTTCGATATTGACGCGAATGGTATTCTGAATGTATCGGCCAAAGACAAAGCTACCAGCAAGTCGCAGCAAATACGTATCGAAGCTTCCAGCGGCCTTAGCGACAGCGACATCGATCGCATGAAGAAGGAAGCGGAAGAAAATGCAGAGAATGACCGCAAGCTCAAGGAAGAGATCGACAAGCTGAACGCTGCAGACAGCCTGGTATTCCAAACCGAAAAGCAGCTGAAGGAGTTTGGCGACAAAGTGCCTGCCGATAAAAAGGCGCCCATTGAAAAGGCCCTTGAAGAGCTGAAAGAGGCCCATAAGAACAAGGACATTGCAGGCATAGATGCTGCCATGGCCACCCTGAACAACGCATGGCAGGCTGCCAGCGCCGAAATGTACCAAGCTACCCAGCAAGAACAGCCCGGTGCCGGTCCTGAGCAATCAGCCCCCGGCGACCAGGGTAAAAACGACGGTGAAGTAACCGACGTGGACTTCGAAGAGGTTAAGTAAGCCTTTAGTAATATATAATAAAAAAGGGTTGAGCCGTGGCTCAACCCTTTTTTATTTCCTGTCGAAAAAAGGATTTTTGGAAGTAGCGCTCAGCGGAATGCCATAAATGATTTTGTATTCTTCGCCAAGCATATTTAATTCGCGGGCAGCCAAACCAACAGTGTACATTACCCGTGAGTCAACACGGTGGTCGGCAGCCAAAGCCACAGCTGAGCCTACGGCAATTCCCAGGTCAGTGGTATTAAATGCACACGGAACATCAGGGTGCTTCTCTTTTGTGACGCAATCGTTAAAACTACAGAATCCACATACTTTTAGCCCCAACGACTTGAACCGGGTTCCAATAAGCACCACCACATCAGCCGAGTTGAGCACATTAATGGCATCGCGTAGAAAAATGTCGTATTGCTCGCGATCACCTATTTCCTTTGTTTTTTTGCAAAGTTGTTGCAGCTCCCCATCGGTAACAATTGCCATGGCCAGGTTATCCATTCCACGGGCTTTGGGTGCGGTGCGCGCCGCAACAAGTATTTTCTTTGCCACATCGAGCAAAGCTTCTTTTTTAAAATCGTCTTCCCGAATGATTGCCATATTGTTATGTTTTATCTGATTTCTTAAAAAAAAGCCCGGCATTTTCAAAACACCGGGCAAAATTATTCAGGAACAGATTATGAAAAATCTGCAAACTTTGCAATGCTTTCAATATAGGTAAGGGGCACTACCACCTGCTCGTTGAGCTGAGGGTGCTTAGCTACGATCACTTCCACCAAATCCTTGCCTTGTCCGTTTTTGCCTGAAGGGAACAGGTCGCTACGGTGCAAAAACATTACCGAGTCAGAAAGTTCGCTCAGAAATACCGGAAGATCCTTCGCGGAGGGCTTTTGCATGAAGTTGAAGGGCGATCCGATTTGCGAGAAAAGCAAAATGGGCAGATTCAGTTCGCGCGCAGTTTCTTTTACCGCCAGCACAATCTTATTCAACTGTTCGCTGCGGCTGTCGGTGTCGGTGATGCTGGTCGAAAGCAGCTCCAGATAGTCGATGATAACCAGATCGACATTATGAACGATCTTTAGTTGCCTCGATCTTTTTACCAGTTCTTCAGCCGACAGCGAGGGGGTGTCGTCGAGAAAAATCTTGGCTTTGGCAATGCTGCTGATGAGCGAATTCGTATGATCGCGTTCGCTGGCTTTCATGGTGCCTTTGCGAAGTTTCTCGAGCGACATTCCGGTTTCGCTTTCAATAAGCCGGTTGGTAATTTTCAGGTTCGACCTTTCGGAGGAAAAGATCGCAACAGAATGATTGTTTTTTATGGCCAGGTTGTTGGCAATAGACAATAAAAATGCGGTTTTACCCATACCGGGCTTCACCGCAACTGTGTAAAGCTGTCCTTTCTGAAATCCGCCAATTACATTATCGAGCATTCTGAAACCGGTTGTAAGGCCGGCTGGAGAGGCTTGCTCGCCAAAGTCTTTTTTAAGTGCCTGATTTACCAGCTCGCGGATACTGGCAAACTCAAACACTTCTGACTGCTCTGTGATTTCTAAAGTGTTTTGTTCCATGACAATAAGTTTTAAAGAACGACATCTGTTTCAAATATAGTCAAAAATAACAGGAAAGCGATACTAAAAACCGTTAAATTATTCGCTTTCCACAGCATATGCCATTTCCAGCTCATCCATTAGTTCACGCCAGGTATCGAGCATGTCATCGTCCTGCCCCTGGCTTATCCAAACAACTTTTACCGCATTATCCCGGGCCTCGAAGGTATGCAGTATTTCCATGATCTGAAAAATATAACGGGAAGAACTGGTGTTGAAATATTTTACCCTGAATTCGACCGTAGTTTGCTCATGCGGAACACGCACGTACTCGTTCACCCATTGCAAAAGCGGCTGAAAAAAGTCAGCGGCATTCTCTGGGTAGGAGTCGCCCGACAACCGCAACAGCCCTTTGGAATAAAGATATTCTATGCCAAGGGAGGTGCGGGTGGCTTCAATAATCAAATCTTTCGAAACCGGCGCTTTCCTTTTCATCTCCAAAACAAACCATTATTTACTCCCCGGTCAGGGGATTGCCAAGATACGCATTTTTTATGTTGCCTGCCTGGTTGAGGCGCTCATTTTTTTATTGAACAATTTGATAAAAAAGGGGTTAAAACCATTCTAAAAAAATATTAGACAAGCTAAAAAAAGTTTTCAAGCAAAGGACTTACATTAAACAGGCAAAAGTATCCATTTAATAGGATTTTGAACTTTTACATAGTGTTATTGTTGATTAAATAAATCATACGCAAGAAAACAATACCAGATTTTTTTTCTTACTTTTGACCCACATTTTTTTATAAAGATTAAACAAAGCGGCAAGCCATGATTCGCTACTCTATAAACGACCTCGAAAAAATTACCGGGATAAAAGCCCATACTATACGTATATGGGAAAAGAGGTATAATGTGGTTTCGCCAAAACGCACTCCTACCAACATACGGTTCTACAACGATGAGGACCTGCTGAAGCTGCTCAACATTAGCACGCTCAACAAACATGGGTTTAAGATTTCTGACATCGTAAGCATGCCCGCCGACGAGATTTGCGAAAAAATCACCGATATTTCACGCTCTTCTACCGACTTCGAAAGCCAGATTAACAGCCTTACTGTGGCTATGATAGAGCTCAACGAGGATGCTTTCGAAAAAGTTCTGTCGAGCACCATTCTGAAGATTGGTTTCGAGAAAACGGTTACGCACGTGCTTTACCCCCTGCTCGAAAAGATTGGGGTGCTCTGGCAAATTGGCACCATTAATCCGGCCCAGGAACATTTTCTTACCAACCTTATCCGGCAGAAAATGATTGTGGCCATTGATGGGCAAAGCGAACCCCTGGCTGCCAATGCCAAAACTTTTTTGCTTTACCTGCCCGAAATGGAATTTCATGAATTGGGGCTGTTGTTTTACACATTCCTGATAAAGAAACAAGGTCACAAGGTTATTTACCTTGGACAAAACGTGCCGTTTAAGGATATGGTAGAGGTGGTTAAGATTCGAAATGCCGATTATGTGCTAACTTATTTTGTTGCAGCCATTCCGCCCAAAGATCTCCCAGAATACATAAATAACTTGTCAGAGGCCCTTAAAGACAAAAAAATATTCACCTCGGGTTATCAGGTGCGCGAACTTCAGCTTAAACTGCCAAAGAACATGATTCCGATAAAAAACGCCGAAGAGTTTAAAGACTATCTGAAGGCACTTGCGTAAAAGAAGCAGACAGTTTTCCTATTCTGTTTTTCCATTTTTTTGCCGGCTAACAACCGGCATTTTCATTTTGCCCCGCTTTTTTTCAAAAGGACAAACAGGCGCGGGCATTTTCTTTTCTATCCAAGGCCTTCTTGTTTTTCAGGCTACCAGAGGACGCCCTTTTTACATTCAAAATTGATTGGCAATTGGGTATCTTTATGCGTGTTTAATTTTCTTGTTCCTTCTTTCATTAAGAATATTTAACAATAAATTCAACAAAGAATACTTGACCATGTCGCTAGAAAAGCCTAAATTTATACTATTAAAGCTTCAAATCAGCATTTAAGCCATGTTCTACATTGAATTTAATATGTTAAAAAGTTAAAAAAAATTTGGATGAGTAATTTTTTTGTTTAACTTTGATACAAATAAAATTAAACAAACCCAAAAAACCGAACAGTCATGACAGCAATGGAATTCAACTATAAGCTTCTGGGTCTTCAGAAAAACCTGAAATATTTTGCCTACACCCTGACTTCGAATTACGAGGATGCGCAGGACCTTGTTCAGGAAACTTTTTTGAAAGCACTCACCAATCGCGATAAGTTTACCGACGATACCAACCTCAAGGCATGGACTTTCACGATCATGAAAAATACCTTTATTAACAATTATCGTCAGAGCGTAAGAAATAATACTATTCTCGACAAAACTGATGACCTTTACTATCTAAATCTTTCGAAGGAAAGCAATGATAGCCTGCCCGATTCGGCCTATGCCACCAAAGAAATTCATACAGAGATCAAGCGCATTGACGAAGACCAGCGCAGGCCATTTGAGATGTATAACGATGGCTACAAGTACAAGGAAATTGCCGAAAGGTTGAATCTTTCTATAGGAACTGTAAAAAGCCGTATTTTCTTTACCCGCAAAAAACTTATGGAAGCGCTCAACGAGCAGTAGGCCAAAAATTCTATCCCGGTATAATTCCCAGAGAGCCCTGGTCAGCAATGACCGGGGTTTCTTTTTAGGCCTCATTATTATTTACTAAATTTGTGTTTATTTTTTCGCACAATCAATTGCTATGCGCGTATTCAAGTTTGGTGGAGCTAGTGTAAAAGACCCCGAAGCCGTTCGTAATGTAGCGACCATTATCAGACAGCACGGAGGAAAGTCGCTTGTTGTGGTCATCTCGGCCATGGCGAAAACCACCAATGCGTTGGAAAAGCTTACGCAGCATTACATGGATGGGGAGTTCGACAAGATGATGAAGGTTTACGTAGAGGTTCGGCAGTTTCATCTCGACCTGACCCGTGGCCTGTTTGACGACCCAAAGCATGCCGCCTTTTTTCATGTTGAGCAGACCTTTTTCCATTTGCTGCGCTATATTGAAGAGAAGCCTTCGGCCAACTATAATTATGAATACGACCGCATTGTTTCGACCGGCGAAATTGTTTCGACGCAGATTGTAAGCCATTATCTGAATCACACCGGGGTGCTCAACCAGTGGTTCGATGCCCGCAAGCTGATCATTACCGATGCCAACTTTCGCGATGCGCGTGTAGACTGGATTCTCACCTCGCAAGCCATTAAAAAATCCCTGCTGCCCTACCTTAAACCGGCCGAAAACAGCAAAAAGCCCGGAATAGTGCTCACCCAGGGCTTCCTGGGAGCTACCACCCAAGGCTTCACCACAACGCTGGGGCGCGAAGGCTCCGACTACTCAGCAGCCATTATTGCCTATTCGCTGCGAGCCTCTGAGGTGGTGATATGGAAAGATGTGCCTGGCCTGCTCAATGCCGACCCCAAGCTTTTCGACCAGACCCTGCTCATGCCCAACATAAGCTACCAGGAGGCTATTGAACTTTCGTACTACGGTGCCACCGTTATACACCCGAAAACGCTGAAACCCCTGCTCAGCAGAAACATTCCGCTTAAGGTAAAATCTTTTTACCAGCCCAGTGAGGCCGGAACCATCATTAACGAAAACAGCGAATACGACAACCAGGTACCCAGCTATATCTTCAAATTTAACCAGGTGCTGGTTTCTATTTTTCCGAAGGACTTCAGTTTTATTGCCGAGCAAAACCTCTCGCGTATTTTTTCAGATTTTGCCAAAAATGGGGTTAAGATCAACCTGATGCAAAATTCGGCCATCAGCTTTTCTGTTTGTTTCGACCGCGACCGCATTAATACGCCAGCTCTATTAAGGGATCTGGAGAAAAATTTCACTGTAAAATACAATTCCGACCTGGGGTTGATCACTATCAGGCATTACGAAAAAGCACAAGTTGAATCCCTCATCAAAGGACACGAAATACTTCTTGAGCAAAAAAGCCGTACTACCCTGCAAATGGTTGTCAGAAAGATTGCCGAAAATTAATTGGCTGAAACAAATTTCTGGTCAGCCCTTCTTTTGAAAGTTTCATTGACATTCTGACATGCATTGCCCACCTTGTCGGTAGAAAACTCCCGGTAGTAGGAAGGGTTGAGCCTGCGGCTGGCCGAATACCTGATGGGGATAAACAGCGTGGTATTGAAAACCGGGTTATCGCCGGCATCGAACTTTCCATCATTTGGCGTGTGGTTACGGATAAACCAGGAACAAACCTCGTATTGCCGGTAAATACTTCCCCAGGTGTCGCCACTGCGCACCACATACTCCACATCGCCTGGTAATGCAGCTAGAGCGCTACTCTCAGGGCCGCCCTCGACGGAATCCAAGGTCAGAGAGTCTATTTCTGCCACTAGAGTTCTGCTGGTCTGAACATTTACAGGCCGCTGGGGATTGTCGAGAAAAATATCCCAAAACATATAAGCCAGAATTACCGCGCCAAGGGCAATAAGCAAGGATTTCACCAGGGTGCTTTTGGGCTTGTCCTCCATTTTTGCCTGAATTTTCTCCATGACGGATGGTGGCGGGGCACTTTTGCCAGCCACGAAACTCCGTTCAGTCTGTTCCAGGTTGTAAAAAGCAATAAGCTGGGCTGCCACAGGGGCTTCTGCTTCCAGTCCAGCGGCCATCTTTATCAGGCGCTGCACCTTGGTGTGGGTAGGCATTGAGTCGGCCAGCACACTGCAGAAAGATTTTTCGCGCAGGCTTTGCCAAACGCCCCCAGTTCCCATAAACAGCATGTCGTCATCAACAGGGACAAGGGCCTTTTCGCACACGGCAGGTTCGGCCAGTTGTTGTCTTCCAAGGAACAGAACCTGCTTTGTTTCACTTTCCGAGTCATGGTCTACCTCTGCTTCCAGGGGCCAGGTGAGCGGGAAGCGGCGCTTGCCGGTATAGAGAAAAAGTGAAACGTCACCCAGCCACGAATAAAATACCTTTTCGTCGCGGATAAGAAGGCACAACACGCTGGCATCCCCTCCCCTGAACTCAGGCTCCTTTCGCCTTTTTTCAAAAACAAAACCATTGGCATAAACCAAGGCGTTACGCACGGCCTCTATGGGGTCGGCAAGCACTTCGTTTTCAAGGTAGTAACGAATACGTTCATTGATAATCTCGCCAAGCTGTTGTTCACCTTCCACCGCCTGGGCGGCACCCGATACCAGAAACACAAATCCGTTCGGGGTTTCAAAAGCATCGAAAGTATGAAGTGCGTTCTGGCTTCCCGTTTCGACATTCTGAAGCCCGGCAAATTCAAAATTCTTTAACTTCCTGGTTGCCATAATTAAATCATTGTATTTTCTGAAAAAAACAGAAAATGGATATCAACACTGCTTTGTTTGCCAATATATAAAAAATTTGCGGACAAACGGAATAAACCTCTAAGTGTGCTGCGCCAAAAGTAAGAAATCTTCGAGCCGCATTTGCTCGGGTCTGCGCCCGGGAAAATCTGCCGGCAGTTCATCCCATTTCATTTCAATGCCTTTCAGCGAGTTTCGCAAGGTTTTACGGCGCTGGTTAAAGGCCGCCTTTACTACCATAAATAATTTTCGTGCCTCGCAGGGCAGCTCTTCATCTTTGCGCTGCATTCTTAATACAGCCGATTTCACTTTGGGTGGCGGATGAAAAACATGCTCATCGACCTGGAAAAGATACTCCACCCGATAAAAAGCCTGTGCCAGCACGCTCATGATGCCATAGGTTTTGTTACCTGAGGGCGCTGCTATGCGTTGGGCCATTTCCTTCTGAAACATGCCCACCATTTCAGGAACTATTTCGCGCTGTTCAAGAATTTTAAAAACGATTTGCGAGGAGATATTGTAGGGAAAATTTCCAATAATGGCCAATTGCGCTCCATTGGAAATCCCCGCAAGGGAGACTTTTAAAAAATCCTCTTGGTGAAGGTGGCCGGCAATTCCAGGATAGTGCTGCTGCAGATAGGCAATAGAATCGCGGTCGAGTTCCACGCCATTCCACTGGTATGCATGATTTTCGATAAGGAATTTGGTTAACACCCCCGTTCCGGGCCCGATCTCCAGCACTTGTTTATAATCGCCAAAGCCGGTAAGGCTGCCAGCGATTTTTCGTGCAATATTATCATCGCGCAAAAAATGCTGTCCAAGAAACTTTTTGGGTCTGACGTGATCGGCCATATCAATTTAGTTTACCATTCCATCTCTGAGTGCCCTGAAGCGGTTGCGTGCAGCCACGCTGTTAAGGCTTCCCGGGTATGCCACCAGCAGCTGCTGATACAGTGTCATGGCCTTTTCGCTGTTACGGAAAACACTTTCATGCAGACCGGCACGCTTAAAGAGCGCTTCGTCGGCCAGCAGGCCTTCGGGATAGACTTCCACAATGCGAGCCAGCAGGCTGTCGGCTTCAACATATTTGCCACGGGTAAGCATGATTTGCGCGCGCGCCAGCAACACATCGTCGTTAATATCATGGGTAGGATAAAGTCTTGCAATGGAATCTAGCACCAGCATGGCATCGTCGAAACGGTTCATAAAGGTAAGCATCTCGGCCCGAGCATACATCTGCAGGGGGCGGGTGTTGCCATCGAAGCCCACATTATCCTGTATCCGCAATGAAAGTTGCATGGCATCGTTGGCAATAAGTCTGGAAGTGCCGGCCTTGAGTACATCGAGCTGCGCCTTGGCCCAGTCGAACTCACCAATATAGAATGAAAGGCGTGCATTCTTGAACTTGGCCTCATGTGCCAGTGGGTCGTCCCTGAAGGTTTTATCAACCTGCGAATAAAGCAGGGTGGCATCCCACACCTGCCCGGAAAGCAGCAAGATGTCGGCAAGTTCAATACGGCATTCTGCCTGAATGCGGTTGGAAACACCCTGAATACTGAGTGTGCTGTTGAGCAGCTCAATAGCTTGTTCGGTCTTTCCAAGGTAAAATGCCTGAAGATTGGCCAGGTTGCGAATAAGTTTCACCGTCTGCGCATTTGTACCCAGCTCTTCAAGGGACTGCTGATATTCCCTTTCCACGGCGAGCAGGTCGGCCTGGCTGTATCCGTATGAAGAGGTCACCTGCCTGAACCTGACATCGAGAAATCCGGTCAGGGCCTCCATATATAGCAGACCCAAGGGTCCCTTGTCGAGCAAATATTGAAAAGCCTGGCTTGCAATGCCGTAATCCTTGTTGGAGGCGGCCAGCTGCGCCACTTCCAGCACCATCTCACCCTCCTGCCTGAGGCGACGGTCGAGGGCACGGGCTTGCATTAAGGCAATGCGGAAGTCTTTTTGCTGCAGCGAGAGCCAGAGCAGCATCTCGGAGTAAAGGGAATTGTTGGGACTTTGCTGGGTCCGGGTGAGCAGCACTTGTCTTAAAGCATCGTTACGCGAATAATCGGGGTCGTTGGTTATGGCATCCTGCAAAATGCCCCTCACCTGCTCGGTGGCCGAGGCATTGGCTTCGACATAGTCGATGTATTCGTTCATCATGGCATTGTAGTCGCCCTTGCGTTCGAAAAGTGGCGCCAGTTGCAAATGCAGCGGGTTACTATTGCCCAGCAGCCGACGGCCGCGCTGATAGGTTTCAATGGCCAGGTCAATATACCCGCGGGCTTCGAAGGCTTCGGCCAGTGCCACCACCTGCCGCGGAATGGCCTGCAATCCCCTGAGCAGTCCATCAAACTGACGGCGGGCATTGCGGTCGTTGCCTGAGCGGTCGTACACCCAGCCAAGATCCACTTCAAAGCCAATATTATCAGGATTTTCACGAAGCCGGTTTCTCACCGTGCGCTCCGCTTTGCGAAACTCGCCCAGGGCAAATAGGCTCTCTAGGTAGTTCTGATAAACCACCTGGCTGGGGCTATTGTCAATCAGCGTTTCGTAAATTGCCGCCGCTTTCTCATAGTCGCCATCGCGAAAATACTGAGCTGCAAGCAACTCATCGGTGGTATCCTGGGCGGCAAGTGGCCCGGACAGCAGCAGGGAGAAAAAAACAGGAAGCAAAAACAACAGCTTCTTCATGACAAACAGGGATTGCATTACCTGATAAACGCCCGGCTTGGGCAATTGTTTTGCCCAACGGCCGCCAGTTATTCGCTAATAATCTCAAAGCCCGTATATTGTTGCAGGGCTTTGGGTATGCGAATGCCTTCTTCAGTCTGGTTGTTTTCGAGCAAGGCCGCCACAATGCGCGGCAAAGCAAGGGCACTACCGTTGAGGGTATGGGCCAAACTGGTCTTGCCATCGTCGCCGCGGAACCGAAGTTTCATGCGGTTCGACTGAAATGTTTCAAAATTGGAAATGGAACTCACTTCGAGCCAGCGTTGCTGAGCAGCAGAGTAAACCTCCATATCGTAGGTAAGTGCCGAAGCAAAGCTCATATCGCCCCCACAGAGTCTGGCAACCCTGAAGGGCAGCTCCAGTTTGCGAAGCAGGCCCGACACATATTGCACCATTTGGTCAAGGGTCTTATAGCTATTCTCCGGAAGGGTAATTTGTACGATCTCAACTTTATCGAACTGATGCAGGCGGTTGAGACCACGGACATCCTTTCCATAGGAGCCAGCCTCGCGGCGGAAGCAGGCCGAATAAGCAGTGCTTTTCACAGGCAAGTCTTCCTGACGAAGAATCATATCACGAAAGAAGTTGGTAACAGGCACTTCGGCCGTGGGGATAAGGTAAAGGTTGTCGATCTGCACATGGTACATTTGCCCTTCCTTGTCGGGAAGCTGGCCTGTGGCATAGGCAGAAGCTTCATTGACCAGCAGCGGGGGCTGATATTCGGTATAGCCTGCCTCCACAGCGTTATCGAGAAAGAAACCAATAAGTGCCCGTTGCAGGCGGGCGCCTTTTCCTTTATACACAGGAAAGCCGGCACCGGTAATGCGGGTGCCGCATTCAAAATCGATCAGGTCGTACTTTTTTGCCAGCTCCCAGTGCGGCAGGGCATCGGCAGCCAAAGCAGGCACCCCACCTTCGGCGTTTACAATCTCATTTTCCTCAGCCGATTTGCCTATCGGAACACTGGCATGGGGCAGGTTGGGAAGCTGCACCAGCAATTCGTCCTGTTCGGCAGAAAGGCCTTCGAGCTGATCCTGCAATGATTTGACCTCTTGTTTCAGCACAGCGGTGCGTTCTTTTTTCGCTTCGGTTTCATCGTGCTTTCCGGCTTTGTAAAGGGCTCCGATATCGCGGGCCAGCTGGTTACTCTCAGCCAGGGTGTCGTCAAGGGTTTTCTGGGTTTTACGGCGCTCGGCATCAACCGCCAGAATGCGGTCGACCACGACAGCCGCATCAAAATTCTTTACCTTCAGGCGATCAACCACTTCGGCGGCCTGGCTGCGAATTACGTTTATCTCGATCATAGCAGGATAGACATTTTTTTTATAAACATCAAAATTAACAAGAATTCAGCAACCAAAAAAAAGAATTCCTGCCATTTGGCAGGAATCCTTTTACTGGCGGAGAGACAGGGATTCGAACCCTGGGTCCGCTTACGCGAACAACGGTTTTCGAGACCGCCCCATTCGACCGCTCTGGCATCTCTCCGAATTACTTTTTCCTGGCCCTACAACAGGTCCAAAAAAAAATCCTGCAGCTGCAGGATTCAGTTACCAGCGTTAAGCTTTATTCTGCAGCGGCTACAGGCTCAACGTATACAAATGACTTTTGGCCGGCTTTCTTTTTGAAAACTACCTTGCCATCAACCAGCGCAAACAAGGTATGGTCTTTTCCCATCCCTACGTTGTTGCCAGGGTTGTGTGTGGTGCCTCTTTGCCTTACAATAATATTGCCGGCAATGGCTAACTGGCCACCAAATATCTTAACGCCTAGGCGCTTGCTATGCGATTCGCGACCGTTACGTGAGCTACCAACTCCTTTCTTGTGTGCCATGATATTTTGTTTTTTCTGTTAGCAAAAAAATTAAGCAACGATCTCTTCGATCTGGATCTGGGTAAGGGGCTGACGGTGGCCATTCATTTTCTGATAGCCTTTTCTCCTTTTCTTCTTGAAAACGAGTATCTTGTCGGCTTTTACATGGGCCAGCACCTTGGCTTTTACCTTGGCGCCGTCTAGCACGGGGGTACCAATCTGCACCTTATCACCATCGGCAAACAACAATACATTTTCAAATTCCAGCTCAGCACCTTCTTCTTCATGAATAAGGTTTACATAAAGCTTCTGATCCTTGGCGATCTTGAATTGCTGCCCGCCTATCTCAACAATTGCGTACATTTTTATATTGATTTGAATGTTTACTTCGAATATTGGGGTGCAAAGATAGGAAAATTTTTCTCAATCAACAATGCCTTTTTATCAATAAATTTTCAAACCCCGATTTTTTTCATATTTTTTGCTTCCACCCTCGATTTCAGCCTTTTTAAAAGACCGGATGGTCGGTTGGCCATATACACTCCGGCCAATATCAGGGCAATCCACAGCAGGTATATCACCAGGAAGGCTTCGCCATCAACAAAACCCCAGAATATGCTCACAATGGGCATCATATAGGTAACGGTGGAAGCAAAAAGCGCCGATGTACGCCTTATGAGCCAGTTGTGCACTACCATGCTGATGGCCGTGCCAAACACTGCCAGAATGGCAATATATCCAAGACTCTCCCAGCTTTTGGGTCCGAGGGCCATCGTTTCGAGAAATCCGGTGCCGGCAAACAAGTAAATGGCAGCGGGGATGCCAATGATGGTAAACACTACCGAAGTAATGGTAAGGGCATCGAAGCCCACCAGAAACTTCTTGATAATGTTCATGTTGAATGCATAAAAAATGGTGGCAGCCACAACAATAAGCCCATAAAGGGCGCCGTTGCCGAGACTGGGGTCGTGCACCGAGGTAAGCAGGCCCACGGCGCCCACCAAACCCACAATCACCCCCAGCACATTGAGCCAGCGGGTTTTTGTGCCAAAAAACAGCACCCCGGCCAGCAGGGTAAACAGCGGGGTTAATGAATTCAGCACCCCGGCTAGGTAGCTGTCGATGCGTGTTTGCGCAATGGCAAACAAAAAGGGCGGTATGCCGTTTCCCACAACACCTGCCAGGGCAAAATATTTCAGCTTATTTAAGGGGACCTTTTTTATGCGTTTAAAAACAAAGGGCACCAGCACGGCAAATGAGATGCTGATGCGCAGGGCACCAACCTCCATACTCGAAAACGAAACCAGGCCTTTTTTTATAAGAATGAACGAGCTACCCCAAATGAGCATAAGCAGCACCAGCGCCATCCACTCGGACAGGCCGGGTTTGGTTTCTTCTTGCATAGTTACACGGGAGTTTTGCGGGGCAAAGGTAATTAAAATTGGAACCTTTTAAGTTTGACTTACAAGCAACAGACAGCAACAGCAGGAGGCAGAAAAAGTGATAAATTATTTTCAGATTTCAGAATAATCGAGAACTGAGAAAATTAAAACTCCTCAAAAGCACCGCATTCAAAATTTGGATCGTCCTTTTGATCATTGCGATTCATCAAACATAAGAAATTTTCTTCGGTATCACCCGTAAAATAGCTTCTGCAACGTAAACATAGCTCTGGCATGGAAACTTCTTTGGGATTAACCAGTGTTCCGTCATCATTATAAATACCACAATAAAAAGGTTCTGGGTTTGATTCAGCCTTACCCGAACTCTCAGATAGTTTTCTTGAATCAACAAATAACTCTAACTCTTCGGGACTGGGCAAAATATCATCATCACTATCAAAAAAAACGTTGACCTCCTTATTGTTACCAAAATTACTCCCATCCTCTAATTCAACATTAAACTCACTACAGGTATTGCAATAACCGGGGAATGGACAGTTTTCTTCGTCGTAAGAACAAAATTCAATATGTGATGTACCAAAAGAAACAGGAACATGCTCAGTTCCCCAAAACCTTCTGATAAAAGTATAACGTTGGTGGTTAGGGAAGTTTTGGGGGAACTCAAGTTTGAAATTAAAAAAGGTTAGAAATTCTTCAAGCTTTACCGAAAGCATTGCTTGCTGTTCTTCATTCAGAATATCAGGCGGAGGCAATTGTTCCTGACACATGCCCGTAATTTCAGAAATGGGCATTTTTTCACCATAAATATACTCTTCAACAAACGACATATCATCCAGTTCAATTTCATTATCGGGATCAGCACCAGACGACAACCAAATATCATGCGGAGGCGTATGCTTTTGTGAGGCTTTATTAAGATCAGCAAATAATTGTTCCAGGTATTTCTCCATGGCTGATTTGTTCAGTTTTTAGTTTGGAACCAAGTTTATGCCGTGATAAAATTATCTTAAAAATATGGAAAAACAAATTGCCTTGAAAACACTCAACAGATAAACCTGAAGCAAAATTATTCAGGGTCATTAATACCCTATTAAATAATTTACTATCTTTGCACCTCGTTTCACGAAACGAAAAAGCAAAGTAAATCAATCATTTAAAAACACAAACAAAAATGGTAAGACAGTACGAAACCGTTTTCATTATGACTCCCGTTTTGTCTGATGAACAGATGAAGGAAGCGGTAAGTAAGTTTCAGGACTACCTGAAGACCAAAGGTGCCGAGATCGTGTATGAAAATCACTGGGGCCTGCGTAAGCTCGCTTATCCGATTCAGAAAAAATCGACCGGCTTCTATCATTTGATAGAGTTTAAGGCCGAGCCCACCATTGTTGCCGAGCTTGAGCTCGCAATGAAAAGGGATGAGCGCATTATCCGTTTCCTCACCGTGGCACTCGACAAATTTGCCGTGGCATACAGCGAAAAGAGGCGCGCCGACAAGGACGTTTCGAAAGTAACGGAAAAAGAATAAACAGGTAGTTTAACGAAACAAAGACATTAAAACATGGCTAACCAGCAGAATTCAGAAATAAGGTATCTGGCACCCATTGCCGTTGATATCAAGAAGAAAAAATACTGCCGCTTCAAAAAGGCCGGCATCAAATACATCGACTATAAAGACGCGAACTTTTTGCTGAAGTTTGTGAACGAGCAGGGTAAGATTCTTCCCAGGCGCCTTACCGGTACTTCGTTAAAGTACCAGCGCAAAGTGGCCAAAGCCATTAAGCGTGCCCGCCACCTTTCTCTCATGCCTTACGTAGCTGATCTTTTAAAATAAGGAGGTAATACGATGGAAATTATTCTGATTCAAGATGTTCCCAACCTGGGATTTAAAGACGATATCTTAACCGTAAAAGATGGATACGGTGCCAATTATCTTATTCCGAAAGGATTGGCGATTCTCGCCATCCCCTCAGAAAAGAAAAAACTGGCCGAAACCCTTAAACAGCGCGCTTACAAAGAAGAAAAAGTGAAGAAGGATGCCGAAAAACTGGCTGAAAAGCTTCGCGACATTGAAGTGAAGATTGGCGCCAAAGTGGGTACCTCCGGAAAAATTTTCGGATCGGTGAATGCCCTCCAGATTGCCGAGGCTATCAAGGAACAGTTCGACATTGAAGTGGACCGCAAGCGCATTGTGGTTGACGGCGACGCCGTTAAAGAACTGGGCGTATACACCGCCAAGATCAACCTGCACAAGGAAGTGCGTTTCGACATAAAATTTGAAGTGATAGCCGAATAGACTTTCGCCGAAAAATAACAATACATTAAAAGCCTGTCCCCTCGCCCGAGCGGACAGGTTTTTTCGTAATATTGTAATCAAAATCAGATTGTTTTGCTCAGCAATTCGCAACTTAGATACGTTCAAAGCCTGCAGCAGAAGAAATTCAGGCGGCAGCAAGGGGTATTTGTGGCCGAGGGTGAAAAGATTGTTTCGGAGCTCCTGCAAAGTCATTTTGAAACAGAAGGAGTTTATGCTTTGGCTGATTGGCTGCAGGAAAACAGCCACCAAATACCCGGGGACCTTGAAGTTTTCGAGACAAGTCAAAAAGACCTGGTGCGCATCAGCGGCCTGAAAACGCCCAACAAGGTGCTGGCGGTGGTAAAAATGCCAACAGAAGAACCTGCACCCATTAGGCAGGAAAGCCTCATTCTGCTGCTCGACAAGGTGCAGGATCCCGGCAACCTGGGCACCATTATTCGCACGGCCGACTGGTTTGGTATCCGACAGGTTATTTGCTCGCCCGACACGGCCGAAGTTTTTAGCCCCAAAGTAGTGCAGGCCACCATGGGATCGTTTCTCAGGGTAAAGATAATTTACACTGAACTGCTGCCTTTTCTGGAAAAGGCAAAAGAGAAAATGACTGTTTACGGGGCTTTTCTGGAAGGAGAAGACCTTTGGGGTGGGGAGGTTGAGAACAGGGGAATATTGGTTATAGGAAATGAGTCGAAAGGTATATCCCCTGAGGTGGCATCCCTGGTGCAAAAAAAAGTTAGGATACACGGGGGCAGACAACCAGGAAGAGCCGATGCTGCAGAGTCGCTCAACGCTTCGGTGGCTGCCGGGATATTGATGGCCTGGCTCACAAAAAAATAAGCAAGCTTGCGAAAAAATGATTAACTTTATATATAAAAAATTAATTCAACAATATATAAAAAATGCAAGTATTTCTTCTCGCCATAGTACTTCTTTCCCTGGCCATTGGCGGTATTGCCATAAAAATGTTCTTCATTCCAGGCGAAAGCTTCAAAAAAACCTGCGGTTCGAATTTTGACCCAAAGACCGGCAAGGCCCTTTCCTGCACCTGCCATTCTGATGCACCCGAAGAGTGCGACAATCCCATTGAAGTAACCGCCCGATAGCAAGTAACCTGCCACCCAATTAGTTGTTTCCTCTTTCAATTTTTTCAAGGATTGCGTTGGGTTTTATTTTTTTGTACCTTTAGGGATACAGCACCCAAAACGTATTCCTATGGAAAAAGAAGCGATAATTGAAAGATATGGTGGTGTCACCAAAGAAGAACCCCTGACCACGCTAAGCAGCGACCTGGTAATGGCCAACACCCAGGTGATGGAATCCAAAACTCCGTTTTTCGGGTATTACAACGATGAGCCTGAAATTGAGACCAATGCCTATCTGTATTTTGTGCTCGATGGGCATCACCCTTTTGAGACCATTTTGCGGGCCACCCACAAGGTGATGAAAAAGGTAAATTACCCTTTCGATGCCACTCCCGGCAGTACAAGCATGAACAACCGCACCTGCCAGGTTATCAGGGTTAAGCAGGTAAAAAGGTACTGCCAGATCAGCCATCTTCAGGAACTTTATCAAAACGAGGGAGTTAAATTCAAGAAGCACTTCGCCAACATTAAAGGAGAAATGGTGCTGATCCGGCTGCAGAAATTCTTTTACCTTGAGCCGGTGGGCGAAGGCATGTACCTGGACCAGGCACAACCCAAAGTGGGGTATTTTGAAATTCCCGATTATATTGCCTGGGGCGACTTCAAAGCCATTACCACCAAGGCAAAATACGAAACAGACCTTTTGTTCTTCGATGCGGCCACCGCCTATTTTTACGAAAACAAAAAAATTGTGAACCTTGTAAGGATCTACAAAGAGGACATCAACATCAAGAAACTTCGTCCGATAAAAGACCGTTTTCTTAAGTTGATGGCCGAATAAACACTAAATTTTTTCTTAGAGGTCTTCGCGCCTGAGTAGCTCCAGGCCTGGCGTGGCATAGGTACCAAATTCTTCGGGCCCTGAAGAGAAGATAAAAAAGGCCTCCATGTCTTCCCTTTTCTCAACAAAAGCTTTTGCCTTTTCGAAGCCCATAACCATAAAGGCCGTGGCAAAGGCATCAGAAGTCATTCCGTCGCGTGCAAATACCGACACGCTCAACAAATTGTGAGTTACGGGGTAACCCGAAAACGGGTCGATGGTATGGGAAAAACGTTGACCGCCCTCCTCATAATACCTGCGGTAGTTGCCCGAGGTAGCCACGGCCATGTCATGTAGTTCAACAAAATAGTCCCAGTCCTGTGGATCATCAAAGTCGCGTGCAGGTTTTTCAAGTCCTATGCGCCACCTCGAGCCATCGGGCTTGAGGCCGCGGGCGGTAAGGTCGCCGCCAATCTCCACCAGGTAGGCAGTAATGCCTTTGGCGGCCAGAAAATTACCAATCACATCGGCGGCGTAGCCTTTGGCAATGGCGTTAAAATCGAACTGAATGCGGGGATCTTCCTTCACGATACGGTGACCCTCCAGGCGCGTACGATCGATACCGATAAGCTGCCTGAGGCTATCGATCTTCTGCCGGCTCATTTCCCCGCGCTGTGCAAAACCAAAGCCCCAGGCATTCACCAGGGGCGAGACGGTGGGATCGAATGCACCACCGGAAGCTTCGAAAATCTCAACAGAGCGAAGGTACACCACCCGAAAAAAATCGTCCACCAAATCCGTTTCATTATTATTGATGCGTGAAATAAGTGAATGCGGCACATAATACGACAAAGACTCATTGAAAGCATTAAACAGGCTGTCGATCTCATGCTGGTAAACCTCTCCTCCCTCTGAAAAATAGGAAATGGAATAATAGGTGCCGAAAACCACCCCGCGGATATTGACAAATTGGGCCTGCCTTGGCTGCATATTGCAGGCAGCAAGGAACAATAAAACAGCAAAAATGGTAACAAACCGACGGGTATTCATGCTAGGTTAAAGGTATGGTTCAATGAGGGGTTCGGTATGAATTGAAATGTGGGTATCCTGCCCGTATTTCTTCCGCAGGCATTTTTCTATCTCCACGGTAATATCGTGGGCTTCTTCGATATTAAGATCGCGTTGCACATTAATGTGAAGGTCGATGGCAATGTCGTTCCCTATTTTTCTTGTTTTAAGGTCGTGGGGATTATGCACCCCAACCACTCCCCCGGCAATTTCGAGGATTTCCTTTTCCTGCTGTTTTGGCAATGAGGTTTCGATGAGTTCAGCCAGCGATTCAAAGGTAATGGAAATGGCCACTCTCAGGATAAAGAAACTTACCACCATGGCAGCCAGAGGGTCGAGAATAACCCAGCGGGACCCGAGAAATATAGCACCGCTGATACCGGCCACGGTTCCCAGCGACGAAAAAGCATCGCTGCGATGGTGCCAGGCATTGGCCACCACCACCTTGCTGTTGATCCGCTTACCCACTACAATGGTATAACGATAAAGCACCTCTTTAATAATAATGGAAGCAATGGCAGCATAAAGGGCAATCATGCCGGGGCTTTGCAGGGGCTCCACCCTATAATGCTGGTAAATGTTTCTTCCGGCAGAAAACAAAATGCCAAGGCCTACCAACAGCAGCACAACGCCTACAAAGGCCGTGGCCAGGGTTTCCACCTTTCCGTGGCCGTATTTATGATTGCCGTCTCTGGGCCGCGACGAAACCTTGAGGCTACCCACTACCACCAAGTCAGTGACAAAATCACTTACAGAATGTGCGGCATCTGCGATCATTGCGGCAGAATTACCTAGGATCCCTGCAACAATTTTGAAAATAGTTAGAACCAGGTTGGCAAGAAAGCCAATCCAGGTAACTTTGTTTGCTTCCTTTTGGCGTTGGTTTTTCATTTCCTTATTAGCAAAGTAAGCGAAAAAAGCCCCGTGACCGGGGCTTCAGGCTAACCGCCAAAATCGTCAAGATCAATGTTTTCCGCTGGCACACCGAGGTTGTCGAGCATTTTCATCACCGATTCATTCATCATGGGTGGTCCGCAAAGATAATATTCCACTTCCTCAGGTTCGGGATGCTTACTAAGGTACTTATCAAGCACCACCTGGTGAATGAACCCTTTGTAGCCATCCCAGTTATCTTCGGGAAGTGGTTCAGAAAGTGCAATATTAAAATTAAAGTTTGGAAATTCCTTTTCAATTTTCCGAAAATGCTCTTCATAGAAAACTTCTCGTTTTGAACGAGCACCATACCAGTAAGAAACTTTACGGCCTGTTTTCATGGTGTGAAACAGATGGAAAATGTGCGAGCGAAGGGGTGCCATACCGGCTCCACCACCAATATAAACCATTTCACGTTCTGTCTTTTTAATATGGAACTCCCCGTAAGGGCCCGAAATCATAACCTTGTCGCCGGGCTTGCGCGAGAAAATGTAGGATGAACAGATGCCAGGGTTCACGTTCATGAAGGCGTTGCGCTTGGGATCCCATGGCGGGGTGGCAATCCGAATATTGAGCATAATAATGTTACCTTCGGCAGGGTGGTTGGCCATGGAGTAGGCACGGAAAATGGGCTCGGGATTTTTCATTTTTAAACCCCACATATTAAACTTGTCCCAGTCGCCACGGAATTCTTCCTCTACCTCAATATCCTTAAAGTCGACATCAACCTCAGGCACATCAATCTGGATATATCCGCCTGACTGGAAGTCCATGCTTTCGCCTTCGGGCAAGCGCACCACAAACTCCTTAATAAAGGTGGCCACGTTGCGATTTGAAATAACCTCGCATTCCCATTTCTTAATGCCAAAAATTTCTTTGGGCACGTGGATGTCGAGGTCGGCCTTCACTTTTACCTGGCAACTCAGGCGCCATTTTTCCTGAATTTCCTTACGGGAAAAATATCCCACTTCGGTAGGCAGTATATCGCCGGCCCCATCGAGCACCTGACATTTACACATGGCGCAGGTACCCCCACCGCCGCAGGCACTGGGAAGGTAAATGCCTTCCTGAGAAAGGGTGGAGAGCAGCGTGTTGCCTGAGCTAACGGTCAGTTCTTTTTCTTCGTTGATGGTGATCTTAACAGGGCCACTGGGCACCAGCTTGGCACGGGCGTATAGTAGCACGCCTACCAGCAGCAGCATTACCACCAGAAAAAAGATCACGCTCAGCGTAATGACCCAGAGATTACCAACTTCTAACAATATCATGACGTTATGAATTTTCTGAGTTACTTAATTTACAGTTCTATTCCCATAAAGCTCATGAAGGCAATGCCCATAAGCCCGGTTATAATAAAGGTAATACCCAGGCCGCGCAAAGGAGCGGGAACGTTGGAGTATTGAATCTTTTCGCGGATGGCAGCAATGCCTACAATAGCCAGAAACCAGCCCACACCGCTACCCAGACCGAACACAGTAGCTTCGCCCAGGTTGGCATAGTTGCGCTCTTGCATAAAGAGTGAGCCGCCAAGGATCGCACAATTCACGGCAATAAGCGGCAGGAAAATACCCAGGGAGGCATAGAGCGTAGGGCTGAACTTCTCGATGATCATTTCTACCAGCTGCACCATGGCAGCGATAATGGCGATGAACATGATAAAGGTGAGAAAACTCAGATCGACACTGGCAAACTGGGGTCCCAGCCAGGTAAGGGCGCCCTTGCCCAGTACGAAGTTCTGCAGTAGATAGTTAATCGGAACGGTGATTCCCAGCACGAAAATTACCGCGAAGCCAAGGCCCACGCTGGTCTTAACCGTGCGCGAAACGGCCAGGTAGGAGCACATGCCTAAAAAGTAGGCAAATACCATGTTGTCAACAAAAATTGATCTGACAAATATGCTTACGTATTCTTCCATTTTTTCTGAATGTTTTGTGTTAACAAATCACCGCATTAGCTTACATCAACCAGTTCGGGGTTGCGGTGGCGCTGCACCCAGATAATGACCCCCACGGTAATCAGCGCCATTGGAGGCAGAATCATGAACCCGTTGTTGACATACCCCAGGTCGTAAAAAAAGTTGGGGATCACCTGGTATCCGAACAGGGTGCCCGACCCCAGCAACTCGCGAAAGAATGCCACGGTGAGCAGCACTGCGCCATAGCCAGCGGCATTACCAATGCCATCGAGAAACGATGGCCAGGGTTTGTTGGAGAGGGCGAAAGCTTCAAGACGCCCCATAATAATGCAGTTGGTAATGATAAGCCCCACAAAAACCGATAGCTGGCGGCTTACGTCGTAAACAAAGGCTTTCAGCACCTGGTCGACCAGAATTACCATGGAGGCAATAACGGTTAGTTGCACAATAATGCGGATGCGCTGTGGAATGGTTTTGCGAAGCAAGGAAATGACCACGTTCGATACGCCCATTACAACCACTACCGAGAGGGCCATAACCAGCGAGGGCCTTAACTGAACCGTAATTGCCAGCACAGAACAGATTCCCAGCACCTGCACGGTAATGGGATTGTCCTTGCCCATGGGATTTGAGAGGAGTTTGCGATTCTTTGCGGAGAGCAACTCTTCTTTCTTGGGTTTATTGGTGTTTTCGTTCATAATCATTTCAGGTTTTTAAAGTAGGTAACATAGCCTTCGAGCCCATCGCGAAGCATATTTGAAACACCGTTTGAGGTGATGGTACCTCCGCTGATGCCGTCCACGCCGTGGGGATCACTGGCGGAAGCACCGCCTTTTACCACCCTGACGGGAGTGAAGTTGCCTGCTTCATCAAATATTCGTTTGTCTTTAAACCGATCCTCAAAGAACTTTTCGGAGATCTCGGCACCAAGGCCAGGCGTTTCGCTGGCATGGTCGAAATTGGCGCCCACAATGGTGGTCAGGTCCGAATCAAGGCTTAGATAGCCCCAAATGGCACCCCACAAACCGTTGCCGCGCAAAGGCACAATATAATAGTTGTTGCCGTTCACCTCCGAAACAAACAAGGGAAGCATTCTCTCTTCGGGGGCCTTGCGGTTCTCTTCCTGCAGGTCCACCTCAAAGGCATCACCCTCAATTTCTTCGCCCTTGGTGTTTATCACTTTGGTTTCGACAATATACTGGCTGAACATTTGCTCGGCCTCTCCCCTGCTGGCAGCGATATTGATGGATGCCAGAATATTCTGCATCTTTTCAATGCGCATGTTTCTTTCTTGCAGCGGCCTCAGAAACATGGCCGCCGAAGAGAGCACCAGGGCCACGATAATGACCATTACAGAGGCGTAAATAAAAATATACCTGTTACTCATTTTTTCAGTTTTTTCAGATTTAAGCTTGAACTTTTACCTGTGCTGTTTTAAACCTTTTCATCCTCCGTTTTATGTTGGCTTCAACCACATAATGGTCTATAAGCGGGGCGAAAACGTTCATGAGCAGAATGGCCAGCATCATGCCTTCGGGATAAGCTGGGTTAACCACCCTTATTAGCACGGTGACTACCCCAATCAGGGCGCCGTATAGGTATTTTCCCGTAGAAGTTTGGGAGGCCGTTACCGGGTCGGTGGCCATAAACACGGCGCCAAAAGCAAAACCACCAATAACCAGGTGATAATAAGGCGGAATGGCCATAAAATCGTTCACTGCAAAAATATTCAGTATAGTAGCCATAAATAATCCTCCAACAACCACTGAGAGCATAATGCGGAGGCTTCCGACCCCTGTAGCCACAAGAATAACCGCCCCGATCAAAATAGCCAGGGTGGAGGTTTCGCCTATTGAACCGGGAATGTTACCCAGAAACATTTCCAGCAATGAAGGAAGATGTTGCGTTTCATTTGCAGCAAGCATTGCCAGTGAAGTAGCACCTGAAAAACCATCGACCAGTTGCTGGCCTTCGCCCAAGGTAGTTTCAATCCAAACTTCGCCCGACAAATAAGCCGGATAGGCGAAGAACAGGAAAGCCCGGGCCAGAAGGGCGGGGTTCAGGATATTCATACCGGTACCGCCAAAAACTTCCTTGCCAATAATTACGGCAAAAATGGTGGCCAGGGCTACCATCCAAAGCGGAGTGGTAACGGGTATGATAAGCGGAATGAGCATACCTGAAACAAGGTAGCCCTCGTTTACTTCATGGTTTTTAATCTCGGCAAAAACAAACTCAACAGCCAACCCTACCACATAACTGACCACTACCAGTGGAAGCACCTTTATCAACCCAAACAAAAACTGGTCGAAAAAGGTCACTTCAAGTCCAATAGCACGGTAATGCTGCAGTCCAACATTCCACATGCCAAAAAGCAGTGCAGGCACCAGGGCAATGACCACATGAAACATGGTCCGTTTCATGTCGATGGCATCGCGAATGTGACTTCCCTTTCTGGTTACGTCGCCCTTTACATAAAGAAAAGTCTGAAAAGCTTCAAAGCTCCGGTGGAACTTCTGAAACTTACCCCCCTTCTCAAAATTGGGCTGAATATTCTTTTCAACAAATTCAATTAAGGCTTTCAAGGTATATCGCTTTTGGGTTTTTAATCAAATTTACAGCATTAGGCAAACTCCTTGCGAATAGTGTCGAGGCCATCGCGGATAACACTCTGAATTTCGATCTTAGAGGGGCAAACATATTCGCAAAGGGCGAAGTCTTCGGGAGCCACTTCGTAAATACCAAGCTGCTCCATTTTGTCAATGTCGTTGATCATAATGGCCTTAAGCAGCTGCATGGGCATCACATCCATGGGCAGCACCTTTTCGTAAAGGCCGGTGATGACAAAGGGGCGCTCACCGCTGCGCATGTTGGTGTCGTGGCGGTATTTTTTCCAGGGCATAAGAAAGGAGGGCCAGGTGCGCGACATACTGTAGCGGCTGAGGTTGGGGATAAGCCAGCCTAAAAACTCGTGCTCGTTGCCTTCGGGGATTACGGTAACCTGGTTGTCGTAAAAACCCAGGAAGCCTTTTTCCTCCACAATGGTTCCGGTAAGGGCATCGCCACTGATCATGCGGCATTTCACATCTTTCTCGCGGCGCAGGTTGCTTCCGGCAAACGAGAGAATCTGGGCCCCGGTTTTAACTTTATAATAACGGGGATTCAGCACTTCCGATCCGGTGAGGGCCACTATTCTGGTGGCATCAAAAACCCCTTTCTCGAAAAGCCGGCCAATAATTATTATATCCTGTACATCGAGATACCATACCACATCGCCCTTATTGAGGGGCGCAATATGATGAATCTGAATTCCCACATTACCTGCAGGGTGCGGTCCTTCAAAATAATGCAACTTAGCACCTTTTGCCTGGAGGAAAGCGTTCGACCTGGTATTTTTGGCGTCAAGGCTTAGATGAAGATCGCCATCTGTGAGTTTGGCCAAAACATCCAGCCCGGTCTGAAACAAGTTTTCCTGTCCGTTTACCAGGAAGTCAAAATCAGGGGCAAGGGGTACCGAACTGAAAGCTGAAACAAAAATAGCCTTTGGCTTGTCGACAGGATTGGCCATTACAGCATAGGGGCGCTGGCGGAAAAAGGGCCAGGCACCACTGCGGAGCAGCCGGCCAAGGATTTCTTCGCGGTTAAGGCCTGCCACACTTGCAGCACCAAAATCAACGTAATCCTCCTTGCCATCGGGCTTTACCAACACCTCCATAATGCGGCGCTTCTCACCCCTTACCACCTCCTGGAAAGTACCACTCACAGGCGAGGTAAAAAGAATATTTTCGTTATACTTGTCGAAAAACAAAGGAGTGCCCGCCTTTACCGGGTCGCCCTCCTTAACAAGCATTTTTGGCGTAAGCCCATGAAAATCGGGAGGCTTGATTGCATAAACATCCGCTGATGGAGCCGTTTGAAGAATTCTTTCTGCACTTCCCAGCAAAGGAATGTTCAGCCCTTTTCTGATCTTAATCGTTTTTGGCATCTTTGGACTTATATTTGTTGTTTAGACTCAGAGGGCAAAATTATTCATATTTTCAATTATTTGAAACGTTTTTGCCCTTTTATTGGTTTTTAATTAGCTTTGTTTTAAGGAAAGCTTTTCCGTCTTAAGCAGGTATCTAAAATCTTTCATATGTTCGCTCAAAATTTTTCCCTCAACGCCCAAAATAATCAGGTAAGACAATACCTGATTGCATCGCTGGTGGGGCTTTTTCTGTTATGGCCGGCAAGTGTTTCTTCGGCCAGCAAGCGCATAGGCCTGCTTAAGAAAGGCGATTTAGAGGCAGTAAAAGCCTCCGGATTACAAAACCAGAATAAAGGTATTAAAGATTTTTTTCTTTACGGCGATTATGTGTATTCAAATAATATACAAAGCATTTTGTTTAATAAAAAAGGCTGGGACATGGCGCCGCCACACATCCGTTTTAACTCGGACGAGAAATTGATGTTGCGTTTCGATGACCTCGATGCCGACTACAAAAACTACTATTATACCATTATTCATTGCGACGCTTACTGGAATCCCACCCCTTTGCAGGAATTCGAATACATAGATGGCTTTTATGAAGATATGATTCGTGATTATTCAAGGTCGATTAACACGGTGGTTCCCTACACACAATACCACATTGAGTTTCCTTCCCATAATTTGCGGCCCCGCCTCTCAGGGAACTACATCCTGATGGTTTACCTGAACGGCAATCCCGACGATGTGGTTTTCACCCGCCGCTTTTTGATCTTTGAGCAGCAGGTCAGCCTTGAAGGCAACGCCCGGCAGGCCAACCTGGTAATGTATCGCGACACCCATCAGCAGCTTAACTTTTCTATCAACACCCTCAACTATCATATCTCAAATCCCAACCAGGATATGAAGCTTGTCATTACCCAAAACGGTCGCTGGGACAATGCCCTTATTGGTTTGCAACCCCGGTTGATTCAGGGCAACCGTTTTGTTTACGATCACGAACTCGAATTGCTTTTCGAAGGGGGTAATGAGTTTCGGCGTTTCGACACCCGCAGCCTTCGCTTTTTATCCGAACGTCTGGCCGATATTTCGGCTTCGAGCCGACACTGGGAGGTATTTTTGCTGCCCGACCCGGTGAGGGCCACCCGCCGCTACACCAGCGACAACGACATTAACGGCCGCTTTAACATAAAGACCGAAGACGCCCGCGACGATATGCTCGAGAGCGACTACGCCTGGGTGTACTTTTCCCTGCCCATGAATGTCCCGGTGGACAATGCCACCGTGCACATAATGGGAGGGCTGACCGACTGGGTGCTGACCCGCGAGAACGAAATGATTTACAACTACCGCCAGCGCCGTTACGAAACCAGCCTAATGCTGAAGCAAGGCTATTACAACTACCAGTATGCAGTGCTTGAAAACGGCGCTACTACGGCCAGGGTGGCCGACATAGAGGGCAGCTACTCCGAAACAGAAAATGAATATTCAATATTTGTGTATCACCGGCAGCCCGGCACACTCTACGACCGCCTGATCGCCATCAGGCATTTCAATTCTTCGGTAAGATAAATCAGCCGCCGCTTATCAGGTGCATTACAACCACTTTGTCGCCTGCTTTGATCATCGCCTCTTCGTAATGCGCAGTTTTAACAGGCTGCCCATTTATGCGTACGGCCAAAAACTTGAAAGTAAAGTTCTTTACCTTCAGCAGCTCGCTGACTGTGATTTCGGAAAAGCCCGTCAGCTCTTCAGGACGGTTATTCAGGGTAATCTCCATAATTTCGTTTAGAAATTCTGCCTGGCTTCCTCTTTCAGGAAGTCGAGGGCTTTCCTGGTGGCCATTTTCTCCATGCTCATTTCCAGCAGTTTGTTGCTGAGGTCTATGGAGGTAGCCTCTTCGCCCAGTTGGGCCGCCGAGGTGTTGATCTGCCTGATCATTTCTTCGCGGGCGGTTTTTACCAGGTCCCAGGCTTTTGATGAAACATACAGTTGCTGCGAAAGGTTATGCGTATACTCATCGCGAATGTTCTGCACCAGCACTTTCTGAAACTCGGCCGAAGACATGCCCTGCTGGTGCACCCGCATTACCAGGTTGGCCGGCGAGATGCGTTCGAGCAGAAGCGTAATCCTTTCGTAGGCCTGCAGGCGAACGGGCATGGAAATACGCACCTTCTCAAGTTTCACGTCGAGCTCGCGCTTCTTGCTTTCCTGATGAAAAAATTCCTTTAGCAAGAAATAAGCGGTAATAAACACCACCACGGCTGGAATGGTATACCTGAACACATTAACTAATTCTGTCATTTTCTGATCGTTTTGGCCACAAAGATAATGGCTTTTGCATTAGGACCTGAAAGATACGCTTTCGCGAAAACAGAAAATTGTATCGCTAATTTCGGGCAGAGTGGTTTATTTGCTAAATTTGCCGCTTTACCAGCATTTAAAATACCTGTAATCAAAACATTAATCCATTTATCACTCCTTATTATCCATTTGCTATGATCGCTTTATCACACCGCATTACGCAACTTTCTGAGTCGGAAACCCTTGCCATGGCCCGCAAAAGCCGCGAACTGAAAGCCCAGGGCTATGATGTAATTAACCTTAGTCTCGGCGAGCCCGACTTTTTCACGCCAGACTATGTGAAGGAGGCCGCAAAAACTGCCATCGACGAGAACTACTCGTTCTACACCCCTGTAAACGGTTACGTTGAGCTGCGGCAGGCCATTTGCAACAAACTCAAAAGAGACAACCAGCTTGAATTTGTTCCCGATCAGATTGTGGTAACCACCGGTGCCAAGCAGGCCCTTATCAACGCCCTGCTGTGCCTGGTAAACCCCGGAGAGGAAGTGATCGTTGCAGCCCCCTACTGGGTAAGCTATCGCGACATGGTAAAACTTGCCGAGGGAGAAGCCGTGTACGTGAAAGCAGGCATTGAAAGCGACTTCAAAGTTACACCTGAACAACTCGAAGCGGCCATTACGCCCAAAACACGCATGTTTATGTTTTCGAGCCCCTGCAACCCCACCGGTTCGGTTTATACGCGCAAGGAACTGAAGGCCCTGGCCGAAGTGTTTGAAAAACACCCCCAAGTGTATATCCTTTCGGATGAAATTTATGAGCATATTAACTTTTCGGGCAAGCACGAAAGCATTGCACAATTCGAGTCGGTGCGTGAGCGGGTCATTATCATCAACGGAGTTTCCAAGGGATTTGCGATGACAGGCTGGCGCGTGGGCTTCCTGGCAGCACACATCGACATTGCCAAAGCCTGTACCAAACTGCAGGGACAATTCACCTCGGGCACCAACTCCATTGCCCAGCGGGCCACCATTGCCGCCATGGAAGCCGATCCGGCCAATACATACCTTATGCTTGAGAAATTCCGCGAACGCCGCGACCTGGTGCTCGACCTGATGAAGGATATCCCCGGCATGATCACCAATACTCCCGAAGGTGCTTTTTACATGTTCCCAAATGTGAAGGCTTATTTTGGAAAGACCGACGGAGAAACCGTGGTAAAGGATGCGCCCGACCTTTGCATGTACTTGATCAATAAGGCCCAGGTGGCACTGGTTCCCGGCGATGCCTTCGGCGATCCCGAATGCATCAGATTTTCATACGCCACTTCCAACGATTTGCTGGTAGAAGCAGTGGCACGCATTAAAAAAGCCCTTGCTGAACTGAAATAGCAAGAAAGAAGATTTTTTTCTTAACTTATCTGCATGTTTGACAAAAAATATATCGAAGCCCTTTTCGATGATTTCGCAGGGCGCAAGGTGTTGATTATTGGAGATGTAATGATCGACGCTTACCTTTGGGGAAAAGTCGACCGCATCTCGCCCGAAGCACCTGTGCCGGTGGTTGCTCTCAAAAAACGCGAAAGCCGCTTGGGCGGAGCCGCCAACGTGGCGCTAAATATTCAGAGTCTGGGCGCCACGCCGGTGCTATGCTCTGTTATTGGAAGCGACGACAAGGGCAGGCAGTTTCTTGAACTGTTGCAAAAATCCGGCATGCCTTCTGACGGGATTATTAGCAGCCCAGCCAGAATCACCACCGTTAAATTCAGGATTATCGGCAACAACGCACAGTTGCTTCGCGTGGACGAAGAGAACGAGCACGACCTTGAAGAAGCTGAAACCGTTGCACTGTTTGGCCGCATCGCCGAAATGATTGAAACGGGCAATGCCGATGTAATCATTCTTGAAGATTACGATAAGGGCGTGATTACCCCCGAACTCATAAAAATGGTGGTGCAGCTTGCCCGTGGGAAAGGAATCCCTGTAGTTGTCGATCCCAAGAAGAAAAACTTTTTGCATTACCATCAGGTAGATCTTTTTAAGCCCAACATGAAAGAGCTTCGCGAGGGCCTGAAGTTGGACGGGGAAACCCAGACCATTGAAGAGGTTTCGCAGGCAGTGGCCTTGCTTCAGCAAAGGCTCGAAGCCGGCATGGTGCTCACTACCTTGTCGGACAAAGGCATATTTTTTCGCAAGCTCAGGTCGGATGGCCAGGCAGAATCAGGTCACTTTGAAGCCCATTTGCGGCAGATCGCCGACGTATCGGGCGCTGGCGACACTGTGATCAGCATTGCCGCGCTCTGTCTGGCGGCTGGTGCCGGGCCCGGGTTAATTGCACAAATGGCCAATCTTGGCGGAGGCCTGGTATGCGAGCAGGTTGGAGTGGTCCCCGTAAACAAAGAACAGCTTCGGCAGGAAGCGCTGCACATTCTTGGAAAATAAATTCTTAAATGGTGAAAAAGAACCTGGCAAGCCTTAGGCAGGACTATGCTGCCGCAACCTTCGATGAAGGTGTTGCCCACCCCCAACCGTTTATACAGTTTGTACACTGGTTCGATCAGGCAATTGAAGCCGGCATTACCGAGCCCAATGCCATGACGCTGGCCACCGCCAGCAAGGACGGTAAGCCCAGCGCCAGGGTGGTGCTTCTGAAAGCTCTAGACGAGCTTGGGTTTGTTTTTTACACCAATTACGAAAGCCAAAAGGGGCAGCAACTGCAAGCCAATCCTAATGCCAGCCTGGTGTTTTTGTGGCTCGACCTGCAGCGGCAGGTGCGCGTGGAAGGATATATAGAAAAGGTCTCGGAAGAAGAATCAGATGCCTACTTTTCTGTGAGACCCAAGGCCAGCCAGATTGGCGCCCATGTTTCCCCCCAGAGCCAGGTCATTCCTGATCGCAGCTTTATGGAACAACGCTATTGGGCACTTGAAAAGGAATTTGCTAATAAGGAAGTTCCCCGCCCCGAAAACTGGGGAGGCTATCGCCTCATCCCTGAAAGGATAGAGTTTTGGCAGGGCAGGCAAAGCAGGCTGCACGACCGGCTGTTGTACGAAAAAAATAACGAGGGCTGGTCCATAAAAAGACTGGCGCCTTAGCAACAATATATGCAGGCAGCTGGCGTTTAATATTTAACCATAACCTATTAACTCAGGCGTGAAATACAGGAATATTATTGCAGCAGCACTTCTTCTGGCATTTATGACAGGAAGCAACGGAAGCCTGATGGCACAAAGCAAAGCCTTTAATCAGGAAAATCTTAGCCATTACGACCAAAAGCCCTACCATTTTGGTTTTTCCCTGGGCTTCAACAAAATGAACTTTTCCCTCAAGCCGGTCGAATCGCTCTACGCCCTGAACGAAGAAAATAATTTTGAAGGCTCCACTTACGGGCCTCTTTATTCGGTTTTGCCCAGGGCCGACTTCGGCTTCCATATTGGCATTGTGTCCAACCTAAAAATCTCCCCCATGCTCGATCTGCGATTCGTCCCTACACTTGCTTTTGGCGACCGCTATATCGATTATACATACCAGCGCACAGGATCATCTGGTCTTAATGGTAATGATCCAGGCCAAGTGTCGCAACAGTTTGAGGCTACGTTTATCGACCTGCCTTTGCACATAAAATACAAGTCGGTGCGCATAAACAATGCCCGCGCATATGTAATTGGAGGATTCAAATTCAGCACCGACCTATCATCGAACCAATATAAGGATGAGGGCGACGATGGTATTATTTACGCCCGCAACGCCAAAAACGATTTTCACTACGAACTAGGCTTCGGACTCGACCACTATTTTTATTTCTTCAAATTTTCCACCGAGATCAAAGCATCCTTTGGCATGCGCAACCTGGTTTTTCCAGGAGAATCGCACCCCGTTTTTACCAACTCTATTGACCGGCTCAACTCTAAGGTCATAATGGTTTCCTTCCTTTTCGAATAGAATAGCCGAACTTTTCCTCATTTTCTCCAGCTTTTGCAGGGTTCTGTGCATATTTTTTTAATTTTGGAAAACCTTCAAATGTTTCCTAATTTCTTTTTGGTTATGGAAGATACCAACGATCACCTCTACAAGAAGCTAGTAAGTAAGTCCACGCTTAAAAAGCAAGTTTACAAAAACACCTTCGAGGTTTTTCATGAGTTTAAAATGGTGGCAGACCTCATTCGGTTTGAAGCCGACCGCCGCCTCACCCTCGACGGGCATCCCATTCCGGTGGAGTTTCGCGACAAGGGTGAGTTTGAAAGCGAGCTGAGGTTTTCGGGCGACACCCTGATTCTGAACATGCACACCAACGTATTTGAATTTTCGCGGGTGCACGAAGTAATGAAAACACCCTACATAAAAGAAGACCCGGAGCGATCTTACTGCGGGGTGATCAACATTTTCAACTTCCTAACTGACTCTTTCCGCTACAACCGTTTGAACGACTTCGGTTATTTGGTAGCCAGGGTGTTCATTAATAAAGAAAAGTTTTTCCTGGTGGAAGGCAAGCATCAGAACAACTTTTACTACAACCAGTTTATGAGCGAACCCATAAACCAGGCCAACATGCGGCAAATTATTGAGGCGGCCATGAGCTACAGCATCGACTTCGACCTGCTGGTTCCGCCATACGATATGGTGAAGGAAACCACCGTTTCGGATGTTATGGAAAATTCGTTTAACATGAAAACCCGGACGGGCAAGCGCATGGGGTTCAAATTCCAGGCCGACCACGACCAGCACAAAGCCGAAGAGTCCTAAGCCAGTTTTGAAAAGAAGTCCCAGATCACTATCCCGGCCGTGACCGACACATTGAGCGAGTGTTTAGTGCCAAATTGCGGGATTTCGATACAGCCGTGGCACAGTGCCAGAACGTCCTCGCCCACGCCTTTCACCTCATTGCCAAATACCAGGGCATAAGGCTGGCCCCTCTCCGGAATAAAATTCTTCAGACTCTCACTTCCCTTGGCCTGTTCAAGGGCCAGCACATGGTAGCCATTTTCCCTTAAAGCGGAAATGGCCCGGGTGGTTTCTTCAAAGTATTGCCAGTGCACCGATTCGGTTGCTCCCAGGGCGGCTCTCTGTATTTCGCGGTGGGGAGGCGTGGCTGTAATGCCGCAAAGCATTATCGATTCCACCAGAAAGGCATCGGCCGTGCGAAAAAGCGAACCAATGTTCATCATGCTGCGCACATTGTCGAGCACCAGCACCAAAGGAAACTTTTCTGCTCTTTGAAACTCCTCTGCCGTTTTCCGGTCCAGCTCATCCATAGAAAGTTTTCGCATGGCCATTTAATGGTTTTGATCTGTTTGGTTCATCAGCATTTCTTTCAGCCGCACCATCCCAATCGAGGCTTTTTCTTTAATAGAGGTAAGATTTGGAATATGATCCACCGCTAAATGGCCCGGATCGATGAGGTAAATGGGCGTACCTCTTTTCACATAACCTACCAGGCCAGCGGCCGGATACACATTAAGCGAAGTGCCCACAATCAGAAAAATATCGGCTGTGGCGGTCAGGTCGGCCGCGGCAGGTATCATAGGCACCGGCTCGCCGAACCACACGATGTGTGGCCGCAGTTGCGACCCCAGCTCACAGGTCTGACCTTTTTTGAGTTCCCAGCCCTCGAGAACATATACCAAACTGGGGTCGGTTGAGCTGCGAACCTTCTTCAGCTCGCCATGCAAATGCATTACACTGCCCGAACCAGCCCGCTCGTGCAGGTCGTCGACATTTTGGGTAATAATGTCTACCTCAAAATATTTTTCCAGTTCGACCAGGGCAAAATGCGCTGCATTGGGCTGCACTTCATACAAATGCCTGCGTCGCTGATTGTAAAACGCCAGCACCAGGTCCATGTTTCGCTCCCAAGCTTCGGGCGTGGCCACTTCCATGATGTCATATTCTTCCCACAGGCCGCCGCTGTCGCGGAATGTCTTTATACCGCTTTCAGCACTTATTCCGGCACCACTGAGTACTACCAGTCTTCTTTTTCCCATAAAAATCCTTTTGCCAAAATTATTAAACCCCGTTAAATAAACCTACTTATTAGTACAACCTAAATTTCACGGTATTTTTTATTTTCTACAACCAGTTCTCAAGACTTAACATTATTATTTAAAAAAACTATTCGATATTTGCGTTTAATGGGACATATTCTTATTTTTAAAGAAATTTTCACCAAAACCATACATTATGAAAACATTTGGAGTAATTGCACTAATTGTTTTGACTTCCCTGTTTCTTCTTCCGTCATGCGGTGACATTCTGGATGTGACTAAAACTTTTACTTTCGATCACGAGTTTCATGTCACATCGAGCGATCAGACTTTCCAGGAAAATGTTTTAATTGACATGGCAGTGGAAGAGTCATTGATTGGGGACTACGGTTCAAAAATAAAAAAGATTGAAATCGAAGAGGTTAGATACTGGCTTACCAGCCAGCTGGGGCCGGAGAACCAGCAATACAGCGAAGTGATTCTGAATGTGGCAAACGATGACGGCTCGGATATCAAAAACATTTTCAGTCTTCAGAACGTAGTTCTTTCAGATTTGCTTAATAACCCAACATTTTTGCAAATGAATGCCCAAGGGGTTCAGAAGCTTTCGGAAAAGATCAAAAGCCCGCCCCACAAGTTTTCTTTTGATCTAAACGGCAATGTAAACGAAACACCCGTTGATTTCAGAATGGTGGTTGAGCTAAAGGTTAAAATGACAGCCAACCCTTTGTAATTCTTCCAGCATATTTGACTGTCAACGAAATTTTCTGAATAAAAAAAGGCGGGTAAAATTGAGCCCGCCTTTTTTGGGAAATCCCTTATCATCTATTCGCTGCGGTATACGCCCAGCCCATAGCGGCAAGGCCCGCTGGAGCAATTGGCCATAATCACCTTTACATAGTAAATGGTCCGCTCGGCTGGGGTAACCGAAACCAGGGGATAATCATCCGTTTCCACATCGCTGCTCAGCAGCACATTGTTTGTGGTATAAAGCTCCAGATCGAGGTCAAAACAATCTTGGTCGCAAACCCCCAAAATATGATAAGTGTAGCCTGCCGGGAGTTCAATGTTTACCCACTCTGTTCCTTCGTCGTCGAGGCGCCCGGTAACAAATTCGTGCGACTGGTTGGTCAGCTCCAACTGGTCTTCGTATATCCTGAGCTGGTTCAACACCTGTATGGTCCAGTCATCATAAGGTTGCAGCGCCTTTTGTGAATAAACGTTACCTGCAGCAAAAAAAACCAACAACGAAAAAGCCGTTTTCAGTATAACGGAAGAAATCTTTACACTATCCATCTCAGAATATTTTTACGGACAAATCTTAAAGAGAAATGGGTCAATCAAAATTCAGCTCTTCTTCAGGAACTGTATTACTACCAAAAAACCAAGGATTTAAAAAAACCTGAGGAGAAAAATGCCCGTGGCGGCCACTCCAAGTAAAAGGATAAGAAAAAGAATGAGCCTGCGGCTGCGCCTGAGCATGCGGTTTTCATCCTGAATCTGTTTTTCGAACACAATACGTCGCAGCAGGTTCTTAACCCTTTCCATGGCACTCTCAGTCTTCACTACATAATCATAGGCCCCCATGGCCATGGTTTCACGTGCGACTTTCAGGTTGTCCATAGCGGTAAGAAAAACCACCTTCGAGCGGGGCGATTTGCTCCGGATCACCTCCATAACCTCCTTCCCATTAAGTTTTCCCTCTCCAAGCCAGTAATCGAGTAAAATCACTTCAGGCTCAAGGTGCAAGTGTTCAATGCATTCCTCCCCGTTGGGAAAGAGCCGCGCGTTTACAAAACTTCTGGCCTCCAGCATATGCAAAATGCTTCGGGAGTACATAAGGTCATCTTCTACTATAAAAATGCTGGTATGGTCGGGCTTGGGCATAATAATTTGATTTATATTCATCAAAACGTAATCGAATTTACAATATTTTTGGCAATCAAAAATATAAGACCCTGGGTCCAATCTTATCTATTTCTATAACTACTTTTCAATTAATAAGATATAATTTTACACCCTCAAAGGTTTTATTTCTGGAAAGGCTTGCACAAGTTCTTTCTGAAAGAAACTGCATTTGACCAGAACTACTAATTATACTTGTAAAAAAATCACGAAGAAATGATCCTTAAGCTATTCAGATTGACCTTTTCTGCTTTTCTTTTTTCTTTACTCGTTTCAGCTTGTTTTTTCAAAGCTCAACCCGCAATGGTAACGCCCAACAATGAGGAAACGGCCATTCTCTTGGATTTTCTGGAAAAAAACGGAGATTTTGTAAACGGGCCGGAGCTCCCATCGCTCATCGGCGCAGATAATTTGTTTCAACTACTTGATGACCCGGATTTTCTGATCATTGATCTTCGTCCAAAAGCAGAATATGCCGCCGGGTTCATACCAAATGCTGTAAATGTAGCACCTTCAGATATACTTGACTATTTTGAAAATCAAATTGAACCAGAAACCTTTGAAAGAATTGTGCTTACCTGTCCGAATGGCTCACTGAGCGGTTATGTTAACGGGGTGTTGCTTTTCCTGGGTTATGATAATGTGAGCACCCTTAGATTTGGGCTCAGCTCTTGGAGTATAGGTATTGCCCGCCAGTATTGGCTAAGCGGGATAAGTGAGACGCTCGAAGGGAAGCTTGAAACAACACCCAGTCCGCAAAAGGTAAGCGGACCACTCCCATTAATTGCCACCGGAGAAAAAAATGGCCATGACATTTTGAAGCAACGCGCCAGGGAAATTATGGATGTTACACTGAAGGATGTCGAGATGGATTTAATTACAGTACTTGAAAATCCGGATAAATTTTACCTTGTAAGTTATTGGCCGGAAAGTATGTATAATCAGGGGCATATGGAAGGATCAGTTCATTACGAACCCAAAATCTCGCTTCATAGCCAGCAAGAGATTACTTCACTGCCTGTTGACAAACCCATTGTTCTTTATTGCTACTCTGGCCATCACACCGCGTTTGTTGCTCCATTCCTTCGTTTGCTTGGGTATGAAGCTTACAACCTCTCATACGGTTCCAATGGATTTATTCATTCCACCATGAGCAAGGATCCATCCCCCACCCGCTCCTTTTCGGAAGCAAGTGTAAGAAATTATCCTGTTTATTATTGGCGCGAGAAAATTTACTAAAAGCGAAATTCAGATGTTGCTGACCCAACATCAGCTATTTTGCTTAGTTTTTATCCGCCAACCAGGCATTCTTATTTAGGTTATTTATTGTTTTTTTCGATTAGCCTGTTAATTTCTTTTAAGATACAATTGTTAATAACCTTCTGAATTTTGACATATATGAAGTAAAAATTCAATGACAGAGGGCTCTTCAGTGTTTTAAACAATTGTTAATAACCCATGTGGAAAACTAGTTAATTAAAAGAAGCCAAAAAATTTGGTTCCCAAGAGATTAGGGTCGTATATTTGTTGAACCAGGCGAGCGATAAAAGGCTGCTCCAAAAGACAGGGAGAAGGATGGCGTTCTTAGCTGAGCGTCACACCGGATCGAACAAACCGCAAGGTTTGCCAGTTTGAGGAGCCGAAGTCCAAACCCTGAAACCATGCCGCAAGGCATGACTCGAAAGGTAAGGTTAGTCACTCAAAGATCGCCCAGCGTTCTTTAAATGATTGAGTCGAAGGCAGCAAATCAGCCCTATGCTTCGGCAAAGGACAAGATGCTGAAATTACGGAGATCTTCGGATCAAACGTATTTGCCTTAGAGAAAGGACATTGTTAATGACTTCAACAGCTGGCAGCCAGACCGCAAGGAAAGGACAGAAGCAGGAGAAGCGCATGACAAGGAGCCCCTAAAAGGTCCTTAAAAAACGGCACTTCGTCCGGGAAGAAGTTCCTTCGGGAACTTGCAGCGGACAGTTTGACGGCCATGCCTTAGCTGGTATCGCCCGAAAACCAGGGGCCGTAATTGAGAAAGTCTTCGGACTGGACATTACGAGCCGGCCACAATAACAGTAGTCTGGCACAATCGAAAGCGCAAGCCTTCGAAAGTGAAAGGGAACGATTCTGCAAGGATTCGTTCCCTTTTTGTTTTTAATAACCTCTCAAGAAAGTCGTCAGTCATCAGCCCTTAATCAACTAATCTGCAAATCTGCAAATCCTCAAATCTGCTCATCTTCCCATCTTCCCATCTTCCCATCTTCCCATTTTCTCATCTTCACCCCTTCTCCCTTTTCTTAAGCTGGCAGGTGCACGATCCGCTCAAGCGTTCTTTCACATCGACCTCAACCGGCATGCCATCGCGCTCCCACTCTACCATGCCGCCGGCAAGGTTGGCCACATGCGGAAAGTCCATATCCAGCAGCAATTTACAGACTTCCTTGCTGTGTATACCTACCGAATCGGCCACCACATAATACAGCTCAGAAACAAATTTCTGGATGTGCTCATCGATATCGAATGAGGGCAATAATATACAGTTTTCCACAGCAAAATGCTTGAATGCCACCAGTTCTTCATGGCGCACATCGAGCAGCACAGCGCCATTCTGGCAAAGCTGCAAAGCCTCGCGCGGACTTACGTTTTTAATACCACCTGAAGTAAAACCAACATTTTCAAAAAGATCCTTCATAACAAGAATTAATATTTATTTCTGTTGGCAAAAGCAACCAGTGATAACATAACCGGCACTTCTACCAATACACCCACCACGGTTACCAGGGCTGCCGGCGATTGCAGGCCAAACAGGGCAATGGCCACAGCAACAGCTAACTCGAAAAAGTTGCTTGCGCCGATCATGGCCGAAGGGGCACACACCGCATAGTTGAGTTTTAGCTTCTTGCCCCCGTACCACGCCAGGAAAAAGATAAAATAGGTCTGGATAACCAGGGGCACGGCAGCAAGTAAAATAATCAGGGGGTTGGCCAGGATGTTCTGCCCCTGAAAGGCGAACAGCAGCACTAGTGTTACCAGCAGAGCTATAATGCTAACAGGTTTGAGTTTTGGCAGAAATACTGTTTTGAACCATTCCGCACCATGCGTGCGCAATAATAAGCGTTGAGTGATGACGCCCGCAACAAGCGGAACCACCACAAAAATGACTACGCTGGCAACCAAAGTATCGTATGGAATGATCACGTCGGTTATACCCAGCAGCAATCCTACAATAGGAATAAATGCAACCAGGATAATCAGGTCGTTGACCGAAACCTGCACCAGGGTGTAATTCGGGTCGCCATCAGAAAGGTATGACCAGACAAACACCATGGCCGTACAAGGTGCAGCCCCAAGGATAATTGCCCCGGCAATGTATTCGCCTGCCAGTTCGGGAGTAATCCATGCCTGATATAGCTTGGAGAAAAACAGCCACGCAAAGAAGGCCATTGTAAAGGGCTTGATTAACCAGTTGATGACCACCGTCCATACCACACCGCGGGGTTTTTTACGGATCTTCCTAATACTGGAAAAATCAACCTGCAGCATCATGGGGTAGATCATCAGCCAAATCAGAATGGCAACCGGGATATTTACACGGGCAATTTCCAGACGGCTGATTACATTAATGCCATCACCAGCCAAATGGCCCAGTAAGATGCCAACCATAATGCCCAAACCAACCCAGATAGTAAGATACTTTTCAAAGAACCCAATCGTTTTTTTGGGTTTATCAGGAATTACAATCTTCTTAAAAGAATCGCTCATTGAAAAAAGTATTTAAATGATTACAATTATTTTGCTGCACTTAAGGTAATACTGAATATTCCGAACTTTCCGGAAGCCACATCATTCAACTTATCATCATCAAGATATTGTCTCAAAATACTTTCTGGAATATCAATTTTTCGTTCTTTATGAACTGCAAGGTTCTTAAACCCGGCGTTTTTTGCTGCAGCCAGGTAATCTTCCATTTGCATGGCACCTGAAACACATCCGGCATACATTTCGGCATCGGCCTTTAATTTTTCTGGCATTTCGCCTTTTATTACCACATCCGACACACAGAAATGACCGCCTGGTTTGAGCACCCGAAAGATTTCTGAGAAAGCCTTGTTTTTATCCGGAACCAGGTTCAACACACAATTTGAAATGACCACATCAAAGCGGTCTTTTTCAAAAGGCATTTGTTCAATATCGCCTTTTACAAAATGGACGTTTGAATAGCCAATCTTTTCCAGATTTCTTTTTGCCTTTTCAACCATAGCATCCGTAAAATCGATACCGGTTACCTGCCCGGTTTCTCCAACCAATGCGCGGGCAACAAAGCAGTCGTTGCCGGCACCGCTGCCCAGATCGAGCACATGGTGTCCAGGCTCAATGCCAGCAAAATCGGTTGGGATGCCGCAACCCAAGCCCAGGTCAGCGTCCTTGTTATATCCCTGAAGGTTGTCATAGTTTTCACTAAAAATGGTATAGTCCACACCGCAGCAATCAGAAACCGGGCCGCAGCAACTACCTTGATTGTGTTCAACCTGCAGAGCAATCTGCCCGTATTTTTCTTTTACAATTGTTTTCAAATTTTTTTCGCTCATAATTGTGGCAGGATTTCTTCTTTATATAATTTGTAAAAACCTTCTCTGATTTCTTCGCGTACACGACGGAACTCGCTCCAAATGTATTCATCAGAACCGGCAACATGCGAAGGATCGTCGAAACCGATGTGCAACCGGTGCTTTACCTTGCCCAGAAATGCCGGGCAGCTTTCGTTGGCCCCGCCACAAACGGTCACCACATAATCCCATTCTTCACCCAGGTATTTATCCACAGAGTCGGAAGTATGGTGGCTGATGTCAAAGCCAATTTCTTTCATGGCTGCCACGGCCTTTTCGTTAAGTTTTCCGGAGGCTTCAGTGCCGGCCGAACGAACCATGAGGCGCTCGTCGAAAGACTGGAGAAACCCATGGGCCATTTGGCTGCGACAGGAGTTTCCGGTGCAAAGGATTAGAATTTTCATAGGGGATTTTTGAGTTTGAGGTTAAAAAGAGAGGATTAACAAACACTGTCATTAAGGTCGATTTTATCAAAAAAGTCATTTGCTTCGCGCTGAAGCAACTCAATACCTTTGACGTTCAGACAATAATTGGTCTTTACTCCTTCTACCGTGCCTTTTATCAGGCCGGAATCGCGGAGTTCTTTTAAATGCTGATTAACAGTGGTTCTGCTCAAAGGCAATTCTTCGGCAATATCGCCGGTAATGCAGGTCTTGGTTTCGGCCAAATATTGCAGTATGGCCAGACGTGCTGGATGCGAAAGGGCATTAAAAAGGGCTGCGGTCTTTTGCAGATCCTTGCTGAATAACACGCGCTTGTTACTGATCATAATCCTGGATTCTTAAAATCTGACGCAAAATTACGTCATATTTTATTAATGACGTAATATTACGTCAAAAAAATGTTTATTTATTTTTAAACATTCATGACCCATAAAAAAATTTACTTCAGATTGCTTTCAGATAGACTTCTCACTACGTTCGAAGTGACAGGTAGTTATGCTGTCACCTTCCCATATTAAAAATCAGGCCTGAAATAATCAGACCTGATAAAAGAAACTTTTGGAAATACCCAAAAAAACAGAAAGAGAAAAGTCTGCTATTCGCGGTTAACAATTTGACCCAGGATTCTGTAAACAACTGTAGGTTGCTGGGAATTATTATAGCTTGCAGTAACTGTGCGGCTAATTCTTTGTGCTCTGGGAGCAAGACGAAACTCGATCTTAATAACGCCCTCTTCACCGGGCATTATGGGTTCTCTTGGCCATTCGGTTACCCTGGTACCACAGCAGGCACGCACACCGCTTAAAATTAACGGTTCATTTCCGGTATTGGAAAATCTAATATCGAGTTTGGTTTCGGGCATTTCGTCAACAAAAGCGGTCCCATAGTCATGATTTGGTTTGTCAAAAGTAAATTGTGGTCCTTTAACTTCTGTTTTTCCCTGCGAAAAGCCTGTTAAGGATAATGAAAGCAGCAGGGCAAGGATTCCGGCAGGTAATAGGCGATTAATTTTCATGATTGAAATTTTAAGTTTGTTATTCAGGCTATATACTGAGCTTGATCAAAATATTTTAAAACACTGGTCATTTCAGTTTCGTATTTCGACGAAATACGAAACAAATTTAAAAAACTTTTTAGAAATGCCAAATAAAGTACAAAAAGGCATTTATCCGCCGCAACAATCTTCGCTACGCTTATAGCCCAGTAAGCGGAAACCCTCATCAGAAAAATCAATGATTACAGGACTGAGATCGGGCAATAATTCCGTGGCCACAAAAAAGGGAACGTCTTCAATGTCGATTTGCATTTCGCCGGGCCGGATGTTCTCAGCCAATTCCATTTGAATAGAAGACCCGCAGCAGCTGCCAGAATTATATATCCTGACCCCTGCAGGACGTTCCTCCATTGAGTCAATGATTTCCCTGAATTTTTCGGCAGCCTTGTCCGAAACTCGAAAAGCACTTGTTGTATTTGAAAGTTGATCCATTCTTGATTCTAATTTCCAAGGTTTTTAATTTACCGGGAGCGGGCTGCCAACCGGAATATCGCAGCGGTGCCAGGGTTGTCCGTGAGGCGGGTTATTAAGCGGCGGAGTTCCTGAAGGGGGCGTACTTGAGGCGGTAGTCGCCTGCCTGCCCGACGTAGTATTCAAGCGGTTGACATTTTCGATGGTGGGGATCATTGATCTGTCAACCGTTGCTGATGTTGCTGGTGCAGTTGCTGTTGGTGCCGAAGCAGCAACCGGATTGGTTGTTGCCTGTTGTGGTGAATTGGCAGGCAAGGGACTTCCGACCGGGATATCGCAACGGTGAAAAGGCTCACCGTGAGGAGGATTCAGCATAACCTGAGGTTCAACTTGTTCAGCCCGTGGCTGATTTGATGAAGCCACCGGAGCGACTCCAGGCAGTGGACTTCCCACAGGGATATCGCACCTATGATAAGGTTCTCCGTGAGGAGGATTCAGCATAACCTGAGTTTCATCTTGTCCAGCAGCCGTTTGATTGGATTCCTGGGCTGGAACAACAGGCGGGGTTTCCTCGTTTACAGATGCGTCCTGTGGTTGTTCTTGATCCTGAACAAGCACATTGGACGATTGTCCTGACTCATTTTTTACCGGACCACTGCAAGACATCACCATAAAAAGGGCAAGTGCTGTTATAAAAATATTGCTGTTCTTCATCAAAGTCTTCTTTAATTGCTTTTAAATAAAAAGTTTTGTAATATAAATATACAAATATTATTTAACCTATTAAACAGTTATTTAGCTTGTCTTTAAACAAGTTGTTACAAAAATCAATTATTTATTGCTTTGCCACAACACTTCCGGTAATCCTTAAAACCACATTTGCATTTTCGGCATTGGAAGTAACACGAACGACTTTATTGATTGGCCCCACACGCCTGGTGTCGTATTTTACTTTTATGACGCCTGTTTTTCCTGGAGCAATGGGTTCTTTTGGCCATTCGGGCAGGGTACAGCCACAAGAAGCCCGAACACCTGAAAGCACCAGTGGTTCGTCTCCGGTATTGGTAAAGGTGAATTCGCAGTTTCCATCGCCGCCTTGCTCAATGGTTCCGTAATCGTGAACCATCTTGTCAAAAACAATGGAGTCGGTTTTGGCGACAGGGGTTTCCTGGGCATAAAGGCCAATGCTCATAAAACCCAGCAATGAGAGCAAAAAAAGTGCTTTTTTCATAATTTAAACAAGTTAAGGGTTAACCAAAATATTCAAAAAACGTTTCAAAAAACGCAAATTATTTTATTTCCTAAAGACATTCCAAATTTTCCGGACATTCTACATCAACTTCTTTAATTTGGGTGAAGAATGTTTCAAAATTTTCGAGATGCGCCTGAATGGAAGTCGAACACAAACAATAATTTACTTTCAACCCATCAATTTCACCGTGGATAAGTCCCAAATTTTTTAATTCCGCCAAATGTTGTGAAACTGTAGTGCGGCTCAAAGGAATAAATTTTGAAATATCACCGGAAATGCAAGTTCTTGTTTCGGCCAAATACTTCAAAATTGCCAATCTTGCCGGATGCGAAATTGCCTTGGCAAACAGTGCAAGTTCCTGCAGGTTCGAATCAAATTTCTTGGACTTATTCAATTTAAATGCTTTCTATGTCGCAAACTTACGACATAATTTTGTTTGAAGCAAAAAAATATCAATTAATTTAAATTTTTCTTTGTTTTTTCGGGCCAGGCACCGATCTTACTTCACGCCTTTCATTTGCAACACTTTTAACAGTTCCTCTTCCGGAAAGAAACCTTCATGCCTGAAATACTCCTCACCATTCTCGTCAAGAAAAACCTGGGTTGGGATCAGCTTGATTCCGTATTTCTGGCCATATGGTTGCCCTTCGGGCGTCCAAACATCATAGAAAACTACCTTTACCTGATCGCCATAGTTTTTTTCAACAGATTCCATAATGGGCACCATTTTTTGGCAAGGAATGCAACGCACCGAGCCAAGCTCAATAAAAGTTACCTTGTACTTCTTTTCCTGTTGTGCTTCGGTGTCGTTTACTGCTGCGACTTCGGTAACAGGTTCTGCACTCGCCAGGGTTTCCTGATCGTTTACATTGGCTTGTTTTGATCCGGTATTACCAGAGCAGCCAAGTGCAACGAAAAAAACGATAGGGGCAAGAATTCCGGAAATTTTTAATTTGTGATTTCTCATTAAGAGATATTTTTGGGTTAATACAATCAAAAAGTAATTTTTTGTTGGGCAGCTCTTTGCTCTACCCTTCGTTCTTCAGCCAGTTGGTCAGCGTGGCTTTTGTGGGGACTTTTCCCTGCAGCAGCACCTTGCCGTTTACCACCAGCCCTGGGGTAAGCATTACGCCATATTTCCCATACTCGTTTATATCAGTGATTTTTTCTACCTGGGCTTCAATGCCCAGTTCTCCCACTACCTCATTGCAGAGGTTTTCCAGGCGCATGCAATTGGGGCAGCCCGGTCCAAGCACTTTTATTTCAATCATTACAAATACGCTTTAAAGACTTCCAAAAATGACCCCGGCAATGGTAGAAAGCACCACCACAATAGAAATATACACCATGGTTTTTTGCGTTCCAAGCACCCCGCGGATCACAAGCATATTGGGCAGGGAGAGCGAGGGTCCGGCCAACAGGAGTGCCAAAGCAGGTCCTTTGCCCATACCAGATGCAAGCAAGCCCTGGAGTATTGGCACTTCGGTTAAGGTGGCAAAATACATAAAGGCACCAATGATCGAGGCGAAAAAGTTGGCCGCCAGCGAGTTTCCGCCCACCAGCCAGGCTACCCATTGGTTGGGAACCACTCCGGGAATGGAAACATCATCGTGGGTGGAGCCTAGCAGAAAGCCGGCAATAATCACCCCAATGGCCAGCAAGGGAACAATTTGTTTGGTAAATCCCCAGGTCGACATGATCCATTCGCGGTTTTCGCCATGATCGGCCTTATCCATTAAACCAATGGAGCTGATTGCAGCAATGGCCACTACCATTACCACCAGCGGGTTGCCAATAACCAGTGCGCTCAACGCAGTAATTACAGCGCCCAGCAATACCTGCCAGCTTTTCATTTTCAAAATAAAGATCATGGAATAAACCAGTACCAGTCCAAAAATACCGGTTATGTACCATTTGTTGGCCCAGATAAAGTACCATGCACCGCTTGTTTCGCCTTCAGCGGGTCTTCCCCAGTTGGCAAAAACCAGAATAACCACCAGGGTAAAGAAATGCAGGGCGGTTTGCCACAGCGGACGGGTTTCGGGCACTTCCGGAAAATTCATTTGCTCTGCTGCACGGGCCTTTTCTTCCTTGCGGTATATAAACGACATAATCAGCCCGGTAACAACGGCAAAAACCACCGCACCAATTACCCTTGCCACACCCAATTCAAAACCCAGAATGCGGGCTGTAAGGATGATAGCCAGGATATTGATGGCCGGACCGGAATACAGGAAAGCTATGGCCGGGCCGAGACCAGCACCGCGCTTATGAATGCTTGAGAACAGGGGAAGAATGGTGCATGAGCAAACTGCCAGGATAGTACCCGACACGGAAGCCACGGTATAAGCCACCCATTTTTTTGCCCTGGCCCCAAAATATTTGATTACCGAAGCCTGGCTAACAAACACCGAAATTACTCCGGCAATTAGAAAAGCCGGCAGCAGACAAAGGATCACGTGCTCACGCGCATACCAGCGCGACAAGTCGAGGGTGGCATCGATGGCTGTATTAAAAACCTTGCTTTCGATGGGCATGAAGAACACCCCAAGGAAAACCACCACCATCCAAAAAAGGATCTTAAACTCTTTTTTTATTTCCATTGTTTTTATTTCTTTATTTCGCAAAACAGCGAAATGAATTGACAAAAAAATTTACAAGTAAATAGTCCAGCAATAATAAATGCCTACCACAATGAAAATGACGGCTACTATTTTGCGGAACCAGAATTCAAACGTTTTTACCTTGTTGTAAACAGAGGCCATTTTCGACACACTGAAGGCAAGAATCCATGCAAAAATGATGACCGGGAGGCCGGTGGCAATAGCGAAAATTACCGGCAGGAAGTATCCTGCAGTGGATGAGACCGACAAAGGGATTAGCCCGCCAAAATAAAGCACCCCACTGTAGGGGCAGAAAGCCAGCGCAAATACAATTCCCAGCAGCACCGAGTTCCATGCAGAACCTTTGCCTGCCTTGTTTTCCATGCGTGAAGTCAATCCACCGGTTAGGGAAAAGTTAATCTTAATGACCCCCAGCATAAAAATGCCGATCAGGATCAGAAGGGGCCCAATGATCATCTCGCCGTAGGCACTGACAGCCTTTTGCACCTTATAAATACTGGCGCCCTGCTTCAGTATGGCTATCAGAATAATACCCAGAACCGTGTAGGTTATGACACGGCCCAGGGTATACAAAAGCCCATTATAAAAAACCTTTTTGCGGTTCTGTAGGTCCTTGCTGATAAAGCCTACCGCCGAAATGTTGGTTGCCAGCGGACAAGGGCTTACTGCGGTCAACAGGCCCAGCAGAAAGGCTGAAATAATGGGGATTTCAGTATTGGAAGAAAGTTGCTGAAGAAACTCCATTAAACTTTCTACTTTATATAAGCATTCACTTCCTGTGCGATCAAAGCCTTCAATACTTCAGGCTCGGTCATAACCAGGTCAAATGCTTCCTGCGAAATATCTTTGAAATCGTTTGGCGTGGCAATAACCAGACTGCTGAAAACAATTTCGTATTTATCGGCCAGGGCCTGATTTACCTTTTCAGAAACATCCACTTCCAGAAACTGGACATCGGCGTTGCCAGAAAAGTTTTCGGCCACCGCTTGCTGTGTCACTTCCTGCAGGGTAACACATGTAACACAGCGCTGCTTACCATGAAAATAAAACACGGTGACTTTTGCATTGTCGAGCACTTCAAGACCAGTCGCCTCGCGGGTTTCACCTGCCTGACCTGTTCCGCATGCGGCCATTACAACGGCCAAAAAAGAAATTAACAGAATTTTTTTCATAAAATTAAGATTGAATGGTTTGAGATTCTTCTTGATTAAGAAACTGCAGAAAAGCAGCACGGGCTTTCTCCCAGTTTTCATGGTTAATACAGTACTTTATGAAAGGAGGCTCGGTTTCACCCTGGATAAGGCCAGCGTGTTTAAGTTCTTTCAAATGTTGCGAAAGGGTTGAACGGCCAATTGGCAGTTCTTCCACCAAATCGCCGCTGTAACAGCAGGAATTCATGCCCGTAAGTTTTTTCATGATAAATACACGAGCAGGATGGCTCAGCGCTTTTGCAATCTTGGCCAATTCAAGCACATCCTCTTCGAACTTCACTTTCTTAACCATTGGCGAACTTTTCAATTTGTTTTTTTATCTCATCTTTCGAGGGGAGCATCCCCTTGATGACCACCTGCTTGTTGATGACCATAGAAGGGGTTGAAAGCACATTGTAAGTCATGATTTCCATGATGTCTTCCACTTTGCTTACCGTGGCGTCAAAATTATTCTCAGCAACCACTTCTTTGGTAAGTTTTTCAAGGGTTTTGCATTTGGGGCAACCCGGGCCCAGGATTTTGATGTCTAATGTCATAAGGGAATTCATTTAAATATTTCGCAAAATGACGAAATGATTTTCAATAATGCAAGTTTTTTTGAGAATTTATGATAAAAAATTTTCAATGCTTTATTTTTCGCACTAGATTTGACTTTTGTTTAACGACCGAACCCAAAAACACCCCCAGTCATTGCAATTATGAACAAGCATATCTTTGTCGACCGGCTTTCCGTATTCATTGCCTCACTGATGACCGGCAAGCGCAAGTTTTTTTCAAAAAATTTGCAGGCCCACTCCTTTGATGAACACCTTCACTACATTGATTTGCGAGTGCCAGAGCTGTTGCAGGAAGGGGAGTATGAACTGAAGGTCAAAACTTTCAGTGGCGAGCTCGACCCGGCCGTAAAGGTAGTTCAGTGGCTGGGTTATGATTTTCCCACCATTATCTACCATCATGGCAACAACGAGCGCCCGTTCGACTTCAGCCCGGCTGCCAAAAACACCTTTTACCAAATTTTTATGCGCTGGCCCCGCCGAATACCGGCCAATCTGATCCTGGTGCGGGCCCCTTATCACAACGGAAAACTTCGCCATTATCAGCAAAAAATGACCGAGCTGAACCATTTCATGAGCATGGTGGCCGTGTCGGTAAGAATTACAGAGTGGATCATCAGGCAGTTCAGGCGCCGCAGCCAGGCAGCCATTCTGGTAACGGGCATCAGCCTTGGCGGCTGGGTTACCAACCTGCACCGGGCTTATTACAATTCAGCCAAGGCCTATATTCCCATCATGGCCGGGGCCAAACTGGCCGAAGTTTTTGTATCATCGCCCTACCGCAGGCTCAGCGGTAAAAATGCACTAAAGCACCCCGAGCTGCTTCGCGAAAAGCTGAATTTCTTTCCGAAGTTCAGACAGGTTACCACCTCCAACCTTTACCCCATGCTGGCCCGCCACGATCAGTACATCGAGTACTACGTGCAGAAACCAGCCTACAACGGCTTCCCCCTGCGCACCATCGACACCGGCCACATTACCGGGGCTATGCGGCCCTACCTGAGCCGTGAGCATATACTTGAGGTGCTGCAGATGCATTCATAAGCAACAAAAAAATACAATTCCCATGAAAACATTCGCTTTACCCGTTTCCGAAAAGGAACGGATCGTTTTGCTTGATGTGCTTCGCGGACTAGCCATTTTCGGCATTCTGATGGTCAATATGCAAATTTTCTTCAGGCCGATGCTGCACATGCTCAGCGGCTTTCAGGGCAACGAAACCATCCTGAACCTGCTCTCAACCGTTTTTATCAAGTTCTTTTTTGAAGGGAAATTTTATGTGATGTTTTCCCTGCTTTTTGGCTACGGCTTTTTTATTTTTATGAACAAGACCCCAGTTGAAGGCCGCAGTATTCTGCCGGTTTATCTCCGCAGGGTCTTTTTCCTGCTGATCTTTGGCATTTTGCACGTGGTATTGCTCTGGCCTGGCGATATACTGGTATTTTATGCCCTTTTCGGCTTTTTGCTACCACTTTTCCGCAAGGTGTCTGACAGAGGACTGGTAAAATGGGCAATTTGGCTTGTGGTTATCCCCACTGCCCTTACGGCCCTGGCCGTGGTGGCAATTTCCCTTGCAATGAAAGTTCCCGAAGCAGCTGCACAGGTTGAAGCCAGCCTCAGTGAGGGTAGCGGCGTTATGCAGGAGATGCTGAAAAAAGCAACATTGGCTTATTCAACCGGCTCATTCGCTGAAGTAACCCGCATCAGGCTTTTTGAATACAAAATGTTGCTGCCCGGCTTACTGTTCTTTTACCCGGTAGTGCTGGCCATGTTTCTGCTGGGCTACCTTGCTGCACGAAAAAATATTATCGGAAACTACAGGGAGCATCTGCCCTTTTTCCGCAAATCGCTCCGCTGGGGAGCCGCAATTGGCATTCCCTTCAGCGCCTTATTCGCGATTTCTTACTTTTATGCCAAACCCCAACAAATGGATATTTTTCAGGCCCTCAGCACCCTAAGCATTGCTGTGGGCGGGTTCTTTCTGAGCCTGTTTTATATCTCGGCAGTGATTTTGCTTTTCAGCAAAGAAAAGATCACCACACTAAGCAAAATGCTTTCGCCGGTTGGCCGCATGGCGCTTACCAACTACCTCATGCATTCCATCATTTGCACCACCCTGTTCTACTCCTATGGCTTCGGGCTGTTTGGCAAGATAAATACCTTTCATGGCATTCTGCTTGCCATTTTAATATTTGTTCTGCAGATACCCCTGAGCCGCTGGTGGCTGAAAAACTTCCACTACGGGCCGTTAGAATGGCTGTGGCGTAGCCTCACGTACATGAAAGTCCAGCCCTTCCGGAAACAAACCATGAAGGACTAGTAAGCCAAAACCCTTTTTTTCAAAACCAGGATTTTAGCCCGGGTAATACAAGCCTGCCCCCGGGCCCAGCGGCAAGCCAAAGACTACCCAAATGATGAGCAGCACCGACCACAAAAGGGCAAAAGCTACTGTGTAGGGTAGCATGGTCGAAATGAGGGTTCCGATGCCCGCCTTCTTGTCGTACTTCTCAAAATACACAAGGATCAGCGCAAAGAAACTCATCATGGGCGAAATGATATTCGTCACGCTATCGCCAATGCGGAATACGGCCTGCGAAAGTTCGGGCGAATACCCCAGCAACATAAACATGGGAATAAATACAGGCCCAAGGATGGCCCATTTGGCCGAGGCGCTTCCCATAAACATGTTTATAAAGCCAGACAGCACTATGAACATAAGAAGCAAAGGAATCAGGCCCAGATTCATTTCCTGCAGTCCGGCCGCCCCTTTTATGGCTATAATCAGCCCAAGATTGCTCCACTTGAAATAAGCCACAAACTGTGCAGCGAAGAATACCAGCACCATAAAGGCCGCCAGGGTCTTGAAACTTTCTACCATGCCTTTTACCACATCGGCGTCCGACTTAAACTTGCCGGTAATAAAGCCATACACCACCCCCATGGATCCTGCAAAGAAAAACAGGAAGGCAATAAAGCCCTTGAGAATAGGTGAGCGCAGCAGTGAGTTTTCAGGTCCGCGAAGAAACCCCTCTGAAGGCAGCAGGCCGACAGCTAATAGGGCCAGCCAGATACCTATCACGATCAGCACCCAGTTGAGCGCCTTTTTCTCTTTAGGGGCCAGGGGCTCGAGCACCTCGGGCTTCACATCGCCCAGGTAGGCACCCAGACGGGGCTCAATAAAACGTTCGGTAACCCAGGTTCCCGAAATGGCAATAATAAAAGTTGATGCCACCATGAAAAAATAATTGGCCGTGGGCAATACGTAGTACTCCGGATCAAGGATCCGGGCCGCTTCAGTAGATAGGCCTGCCAGGAGCGGGTCGATGGTTCCGATAAACAGGTTGGCGCTGAAACCACCCGAAACTCCGGCAAAGGCAGCAGCCATACCGGCAATCGGGTGTCGCCCCACAGAATGAAAAATGATGGCTCCAAGCGGAATAATAAGCACATAGCCCAAGTCGGAGGCAATATTGGAAAGGATACCGGCAAAAACAATGACAAAAGTGAGCAATTTTGCCGGTGCCTTGAGCACCATAAGCCTTATGGCCGCACTGATGAGACCACTGCTTTCGGCAATGCCAATACCCAGCAAGGCCACCATAACAATTCCCAGGGGTGCAAAGCCGGTGTAATTATCCACCATTTCAAGAATAATCATGTGGACACCTTCTTTCGACAGTAGGTTAACCGTTTTTACCTCGGACCCGGTGGCCGGGTGAATGGCCGTCCAGTCGAGCCAGTGCCCCACCATTGATAAAATCAGTGCCAGAATGGCCAGAATGGCAAACAGGCTGGCCGGGTGTGGCAGGGCGTTGCCAGCCCGCTCCACAAAGCCCAGAAATCCTCCAAATCCGCTTTTTTTCTTAGTCATCGGTCATTAATGATTTAATAATTGCAAGAATTTTTAATCCACCAGATCGTATCCATGGTTACGGCCCTTTTCTACTGCAGGCAGACCATCGTGCAGCCACACAGGAGCCGGGGCTCCCTTCAGGTAATGATCAAAAAACTGATACATGCGTACGCTAAGGTCCATACGGTTAGGCCACTTTGTCAAGTTGTGCGCCTCATCATTATAAACCAGCAGCCAGACAGGCTTTGAAAGCCTGCGCATGGCCATGAACAGCTCAATGCCCTGATAATATGGCACAGCACCATCGGCATCATTATGCATCATAAGGAGCGGGGTTTCAATTTTGTCGGCAAAGAAAACAGGCGAGTTCTCTATATAGCGCAGGGGCTTTTCCCAAAGGGTTCCTCCTATTCGGCTTTGGGTAAATTCATACAGAAACTGACGGCTGCGGCCGCTTTCCCAACGGATGCCACCATAGGCACTTACCATATTGCTTACTGGTGCTCCCGCCATGGCGGCTTTGAACATATTGGTGCGCGTAACCAGGTAGGCGATCTGATAACCGCCCCAGCTCTGTCCCTGAAGACCCATGTTCTCACGGTCAATAAAAGGGTAACGTTCAACCATAGCCTTGGCGCCGCTTACAATGGCATTGTAGGCGCTTTCGCCCGGGAAGCCATCCTTATAGGTAATATCGGGGATAAAAATGAGATACCCGTTGCTGGTGCAATACGCGCGGTTAATGGTAGAACGGCTGGGGGCCGGCACAGTGTATTGGTGCAAGCCATCCGAAGAGCGCTCATAAAAGTATATCAGCAAGGGATACTTCTGATTCGGGTCGAAATCTTCGGGAAGGTATAGCAGTCCCTGCAGCTTCTGATTGTCAAAATCAAGCCAGTCGACCAACTGCACGCTGCCCCAGTAATAATCACTATGTTGGGGGTTGGCCTCAGAAATTCTTACGGCGCCAGAGAAATCGGCAGCACCTGTCCACAGATCAGAATATTCGTTGAAAGTGCTGCGACGCCAAATATAACGCTCTGCACCTGAAGCCTTTTGCGGCTGGCTGAAGAAAGCATCTTCCATGATAAGCTGGGTCAGGTTGCCGTTCTGAACGGCAAAGTAACCGTTTTGCTTGGTGTTGATGTCGAAGCCATCGAAGACCAGCCTGTCGGTGAGACGGTAGAATGGTTCCTTGGTATTTAGGTTCTGAATCCTGAAGCGAATTTCGTTTTCGCGACCGAAACCCTTGGTGAGGTTTTCAGGTGCCCGTCGACCACTGGGATCCACTTGCCAGATATCGAAACGGTCGTTAAGCAAAACAAATTCATCATTGGTGGTCCAGCCACTGAAGCCATAAGGACCAGCCTCTGCTGGCAGATCCTGTTCTTCGTTGTGAAAAGCCACTGAAATACCTGCCGTCAGGTTGCTAATACTGCCTTTCTGTAAGTCGTAAACGAACCAATGTTTTTCGGGATTATCGAACCAGGTAATAAACTTCCCCTGGGGGGAAAGATTGGCCCACGAGGTTAATCTTTGTTTTATGAGTTTTCGGCTTCCGTCGGCCAGGTCAATAAGATACAGGTCACGGGCGGTTCCGCCAGCCCAGTCCGATTCAATTTGATAGGGCACAGTAGTCGAACCAATAACCCTAACCGCGTTATTATCAGGATCGAAAGAAATGTCAGGCATTTGCTCATCGGCAAGCTGCACAAATTTTTGTTGGCGGATATGATATACGCCAAGGAAGTTGCGGTTTCGCTCCCGGCGAAGGGTGCTGAGCTGCTGCGATTGCAGCACAGGCTCGCTCCAGTGCCAGATATCGAGCGAGTAGCGCTCTTCGGGCAGCAGGGTGTCTTTAGGTTGTTCCATTGGTGTGGGAGCCGTGCCAAGAAAAAGGCGCTGGCCATTTTTCGAAAAATACGGCTTACGGTTTTCGCTGGGACCGAAATCGGCAGGCATACCATCGGTTGATGAAGTCACGATCTGGTTGAGGCGGTTGCGGCGCTGCTCCCAGTGCCACAGGTCAAAAACCTTTACCTGACCTGTGTCGGCGCTAAAAAGCCAGGCAAGCTGAGTGCCTTCAAAATCCACATTAAGTTGCTTAATTTCACCCTCGCGGCTGTCAATTATCAACTGCTGCTGTGAGGCAGGTTCATAAACCACCACCTGCTTAATTTTTAATGTGTCATCCTTCTTTACTTCTGCCACTCCGGCCACAAGGTTGCCCTTGGGTGAAATAAGGTAGTCGCCAATATCTTCTATCTGCTGGCGAACGCCTGTGAGGGGATTATATACAAAAAGTCTTTTGCTTTTCGGGGTTTCTTCGCGGGCCAGGGTATCGGCTGGCGGGTCCTGATCTTCGGGTTCCGGCTCGCGGGCAGCAGGCCTGCGGTTATTGGCCCCTCCGGTTTGGTCGATATGGTAAACCATCCAGTCAGAGGCATCTTCGGGAAGTGAAAAAGTAACAGGGCCGGCAAATTTCTCTATGGTTCTGTTTGAGAAATGAAAAATACCAAGGGAGTCGTTGGGCATTTCCTCCCTTTTCTTTTTATCGACCTTTGCCTGGCGCACCACGGCCTGCTGTGGCTTAATATAAAATGCAACATAGCCGCTCCCCGGTGAAAACGAGGCCCGGTATCCACGAGGCACGCGCAGCTCTTCGCCGCTATCGAGGTGACGGAATATCAGCACCCCATCCCCATCCTGGGGATTTATTTCATAGGACAGCCATTGGCCGTCGGGCGAAAGTTGCTGACCCGAGAGGATGTTCCAAATGGCATAATCGTCGTGTGTGAGGCGTTTTTTCTCCTGGGCAGGCGCCAGGGCAATAAAGCAAAGGGAAAGGAGCAGGATAAGACTGACCCGGATCTTCATAGTTATTTTAGTTTAGGGTTAAAAATGAAGCCCCTAAATTATATAAAAAACCTGTAACACGCGGGTACTTGAGCCTTACGGAGTGCTGTTAATCGTCGAGTCGCAGTTCTTCAATCTCAGCATCCTCGTCAAGATCGTCGTCTTCGTCGCGATCGTAATCGTCCTTGTCGTCATCTTCGTCATCGTCCTCATCTTCATCGGACGACTTAAAAATATCAGATTTTATTGAAACGGCTTTCTTTACATCCCTGAGACCTTCCTCGCGCTGATTAAATTCGATGTAGGCTTCGGCCCGCGCCAGAATGGCGTTAAGGTGTTTAGGATCGATTTTAATGGCTGCATTGAGAAATTCAATGGCCTTTTTGTACTCTTTTTTCAGCAGGGCCACCAGTCCTTTGCCATACCAGCCTTCGGGGCAGGCCTTGTCGATGTCAATCGCCTTTTCAAAAGCCATCAGGGCGCTGTCGTAGTCCTTCAGCATAAGATACACGCCGCCAAGGTCGACCCAGGCCTCATGGTTATCCTGCGAAAGCTGAATAGACTTCTCCAGGTCCTTCACGGCGTCCTTATACTTTTCTTCCGATCCGCGCAGCAAGCCCCTGGTGTGATAGGCCTTATGGTTTTTGCTGTCCGCCTTTATAAGGGCATTCAGGTCTTTTATGGCACTTTCAAAATCCTCGGAGCGAAAGGCGGCACAAGCCCTGCCATAGGTGGCTTCCTTATCCTCTTCATCTTTTTCGAGCAACTCATTAAAAAGCTCAAGCGCGCTATCAAAATCGCGCTTGTTGAACTTCTGCCAGGCCTTTTCGAGCAAAGCACTGTCGTCTTGTGGAGTGGTTTTGGTCATATATGCTGTATACAAATCCCCCGAAAGGAAATAAAACAATTTAGACAGATAAAATACTTATTGCCGTTAAAACCGTTTTGTGAAAAATAGGCTTAAGACGGTTCAAATATAATCATCATTATGAAAACCAAAAAAAATAATAAAAAATTTGCCCTGGCAGCCGCAGCCAATTTTTTTAAAAACTACCACCACTTGCAGGTTTTTGTTACTTTTGGTTGGGCAAGATTGCCTGAATACATTGACGGTTGAAAGTCTGCAACAAGAGTTTACATCCTTTGAACGAAAGGCAACCGACGTTTAAAAAAATATTTACGGTTGAAAAAAATGCAATATGTGCGGAATCGGAGGTTTTTTTTCGGAGAAAAGATGGGTCGGCGAGTCGGATCTGCAAGCACTGATGGGATCGATGGTTCACCGTGGCCCCGATGCCAGCGGCACTTTTGTGGAAGGGCCCGTTAGCCTGGGGCACCGCCGCCTGAGCATCATCGACTTGTCGGAAGCAGCCAACCAGCCCATGCATTCGCACTGCGGACGCTATGTGCTGATATACAATGGCGAGATTTACAACTTTCGCGAAATTCTTGAAGACATCCGCCAGGAGCTGCCAGATTTTGCCCCAAAAACGACCTCTGACACTGAAGTTGTTTTACAGGCATTTGCCCTTTGGGGAAAATCCTTTGCCTCGAGGCTCAACGGCATGTTTGCCATGGCTATTTACGATCGCCAGGCCCGCAAGCTGTTTCTCTTTCGCGACCGCATAGGCATAAAGCCCTTGTATTATTTTTACGACGGCAACCATTTCGCCTTCGCTTCTGAACTGAAGGGGCTCATGGCAGTGCCCGCCATTCGCAGCCAACTGAGCCTGAATATGGAAGCAGTGGCCCTTTTTCTGCATCTGGGCTACATACCCGCACCCCACAGCATTTTTAACGAGATAAAAAAATTCCCGGCGGGCTGCCTGGGCACCATCGACAAGGAATGTTTGCTCATTTCGCCCTGGTGGCAGCCTTCGCGAAAAATTAAACCGGCTGTAATTTTCGATGCCGGCGAGGCGCTTGAGGAATTCGAAAAACTATTGGAAAGTTCGGTGCGCTATCGTTTGATCAGCGACGTGCCATACGGCACTTTTCTTAGCGGGGGCATCGACTCCAGCCTAATCACCGCCATGGCCCAGAAAGTGAACTCAGGGCCGCTCAGCACTTTTACCATAGGCTTTCAGGACTCCAAATACAACGAGGCCGACCACGCCCGAACCATTGCCACCCACTTGGGCACCAGCCACCACGAGTTTTATGTGAGCGAGCAGGAGGCCCTCGACTGGCTGCCCGCCTTTTTCGATGCCTACGACGAGCCCTTTGCCGACTCTTCGGGCATTCCCACGCTACTGGTATCGCACATGGCGCGAAAAAATGTGACAATGACTCTCTCGGGCGATGGGGGCGATGAGCTGTTTATGGGCTACGGTGCATATAAATGGGCCGAGCGCCTTGGCGGAAAATATCCATTGTTTCTGCGCAATGCCGCTGCCGGGCTGCTCGAGAAAGGCAGCCAGCGAAGCCAGCGTGCCGCCATGCTGTTCAGGTATCCCGACAAGGATCATATAAAAAGCCACATCTTTAGTCAGGAACAATATTTTTTCTCGGGAAGCGAGGTGGAGGATTTGCTGAAAGACAAAGACTCGCTGCCCACCATGAAGGAAATTTACCCCGACCTGCCCCGCAACCTTCGGCCGGCCGAGTTGCAGGCACTCTTCGACCTGCACTATTACCTGCCCGACGACCTGCTGGTGAAGGTTGACAGGGCAAGCATGGCCAACAGCCTCGAAACCCGCGTGCCGCTGCTCGATTACCGCATTGTGGAGTTTGCCCTGAACCTCGATTACAAACTTAAGGTGAAGAATGGGCAGACCAAATGGTTGATGCGGCAACTGCTCAAAAAATATGTGCCTCCGCAGCTTTTCGAACGACCCAAATGGGGCTTTGCCATACCCATGCGCAAATGGCTGCAAACCGACCTGAAGTTCCTTATCGACGAGCACCTTTCAGATTCGGCCACCAAAGAAACCGGACTCCTTAACCCCGAGCGGGTTAAAGGACTGCTTTACCAGTTTCTGGAAAACAAGAAAGAATTTCTTTTCCAGCGTGTTTGGGCATTGATTGTGCTGCAGCGCTGGCTGGCAAAGAATAACTTAAGGAAGACGTAACATAATATTAAAGATTACATAACAAAAGGTTAACTCCGCCTTAACACTGGCGTAACCATTGATCCATAGCTTTGTTGAACAAACTTTAACCAACAAAACATGCTAAGGATCAGGTTTTTAGTAATTAGCTTCACATTCATTTTTTCCCTTTCGGGAATCAGCAAGCCGCTTTTTGCCGACCCCGGTAATCTGGACCCCACCAAGGGCAGTATTACCGGTACGGTGGTTGATCAGAAAACCGGAGAAACCATTATCGGAGCCAATGTAATTATTGAGGGCACAACTCAGGGTGCAGCTTCCGACCTCAATGGCGCTTACAGGATAGAAAATCTCTCACCGGGTTTATACAATATCCTTGTTAGCTTTATTTCATACGAACCCGTGATTGTGGAGCGGGTAAAGGTGGAGGGAGGCCGCACCACCCGCCTTAACATTAGCCTGGCAGAAACAGAAATGAGCATTGAGGGGGTGCAAGTCACCGCCCGCCGGGTAACCCATACCGAAATGTCGCTGATTACCTCCATCCGTTCGGCCAGCCTGGTGGCAAGCGGCATATCGGCACAGCAGATCAGCCGCTCGCAGGACAGCGATGCCGCCGCTGTGGTGAGGCGCATTCCCGGCGTAACCCTTGTCGACAACCGCTTTGTTATGATACGCGGCTTAAGCGAGCGTTACAATGCCAGCATGCTGCACGAAACCTACGCGCCCAGCATGGAAACCGATGTGCGCTCCTTCTCATTCGATATTATTCCCAGCAATCTGATTGACCGCATAATGATTTTCAAGAGCCCCTCGGCCGATCTTCCCGGCGACTTTGCCGGTGGCGTTATCAGGGTTTACACCAAAAGCATTCCTGATGAAAACGGCATGAATATTTCTTACTCGGGCGGCTACGACCCGGAGGCATCGTTTCAGGATTTCAAAACACAGGAAAACGGAAAACTGCACTGGCTAGGCTTAAATAACAATCATCACTCCCTCCCAAACAGTTTTCCCGAAAACCTGCGCTCCATTGCCAACAATCAGAATGCCATAACCCAGGCCGGACAGTCGCTGAACAATAACTGGTTGCCGGTATCCCATAACAGCGGCATGAATCACAGCCTGCATGTTTCCGGCGGCTACACCTTTAAATTGGGAAGAGCCCGAATCGGAAATATTTCAGCGATATCATACAACAACAGCAAGTCAATTGATAACGTAGACCGGGCCGATTTCAACTCTTACGACATGGAGTATCAGCGGAAATCATTCATTTATCGTTTTAACGATGAGAAAAATGGCCAGAGCATTCGCACCAGCGTTATGCACAACTGGTCGGCCGAGCTTAGCAAAGGGCACACCATAGAGCTGAAGAACCAGTTTTACCAGCTCAGCAACTCAGAGTATGTGTTACGCACAGGGCCTCACTACGACTTTAACTACAACGCAAGCAACCACTCCTTTCACCAGGTCTACAGGGGTATTTATTCTGGACAGCTTACCGGCTCGCACGAGTTTTTTGCCGGAAAGACCAGCATGAACTGGACCGCCGGTTACGGCTATTCGTTTCGCGACGAGCCAGACTACCGCAGGTACCGCTCCGACCTCGACACCAACTCGCGCGACTTAACCCTGTATGTTCCCTTTGGCGCTGCCGCTTCTTATTTCCTTGGCAGGTTTTATTCAGAAATGGAAGAACACAATATCACTGCTGCCCTTAATTTCACTCACCGCATTTCGCTGAACCGCTTCCCGGGGTTTGTGCCCGAAGTAAGTGCCGGCATTTTTTATGAAGACAAGGACCGTTATTTTTATGCAAGGAACCTGGGCTATGTGAGGGCCAACACCCTTCAGTTCGACCAAAACCTGCTCGACCAAAGCATCGACTATTTGTTCCAGCCCGAGAATATCAACCCCACCACAGGCATAAAAATTGACGAGCAGACCAACCCCTCCGACTCATACACGGCATTTAACTTACTGAAAGCCGGTTACCTGATGTTTACCCTCCCCTTCAGCCAAAAAATGAAACTGGTAACAGGGGTGCGTGTTGAAGACAATACCCAGAGTATGCACAGCTACACGCTCACGAATCAGCCTATTGATGTAGTTTATCCGGTCACCAGCATACTACCCTCGGCCAACCTGTCGTATAATTTCACTAACCGAATGCTGGTTAGGGCCGCTTATGGAAAAACACTGAACCGGCCCGAGTTTCGTGAGCTTGCCCCTTTTGGTTTCTACGATTTCAGCTTCAACCTGGTAAAAAAAGGAAACGAATTTTTGCAAACAGCATATATACACAATGCCGATCTGCGCTGGGAGTTTTATCCAACAGCAGGCGAAACCATTTCTTTTGGCGTCTTTTATAAATATTTTGAGAAACCCATCGAATCAAAGTTTATTGATGGAGGTGGCTCAGGTGGGATAAAAACTTTCAGCTATGAAAATGCTGCCAGCGCTGTGAGCCAAGGGGTCGAAACTGAGGTGCGTAAATCGCTCGAAGGCCTGACAGGCTTGCGTTTTTTTGATGACCTCAGCATACTCTTCAATGCAGCCCTGATAAAAAGCAATGTTACGCTCGGCAAAGCAGGCGAAGGCCAGATGGTGAGCGACCGGCCCATGCAGGGACAATCGCCCTTCATCGTAAATGCCGGGCTTTATTACAGGAACATGAAAAGCGACCTTCAGGTGAATCTGCTGTATAATATAGTAGGTCAGCGAATTTTCATTATCGGATATCACAGTTATCCTGACATTTACGAGATGCCCCGCAACCACCTCGACTTAAGCGTTTCAAAAAGCATAAAGAACAGGGTGGAGATCAAATTTGGCATTCGCGACATCCTAAATGAAAATGTCGTCCTGATGCAGGATGCCAACCAAGATGGCATTTTTGATACTGAAGCCGACCAGGTAATTCAGAAATTCCGTCCGGGGACAAGGTTCTCCTTTGGGGTTTCTTACAAATTGTAATACTTACCTCCCTGCCTCAAAGGTTTGAGGGCTCCCTTGCCGGGGGCCCTCTTTTGTTAAACATACCTAAAAGTATTGATAACGAAAAAGTCACCCTGCCTTAATAATGACTTAACAGGCCGCAAGTACCTTTGCATTATTAAATAATCCGAAACCAAAAACCTTTATTTTAATCATAACAAAAAATGCAACAACAAACAAAAAAACCGCTTTTTAAAGGGCTGAGGGCTTTTGCACTTGCAGCCATTATTCTGAGCATGGGCTTTACATTTTCTTCCTGCAAGAAGGAAGAAGAATTGAAGGCTGTGCCAGTGATCAGCCTGAGCAATACCGCAGCAATAAATGCAGCAGGCCAAACCGTAAGCACACGGATTTCGATCAGCGCCCCGGAAGGTGCCAAGTCGCTTACCATTTTGAAAAACGGGGTTCCACAGCCAGCAGTTGGCCTAAATGGCGAAACGAGCCTTGAATATACTTATGAATACACCGTGGATGCACTGCCCACTGGAAGCGTAATCAACCTTTCATTTTCGGTGATGGACAAGAAAGACCGCCCTTCCGACATAGAGATATTCTCTGTAACGGTAGTGGCAAAACCCATTATTGAAGTTCCCGAGGGCAATCTGACCGGCACGGTTAACTGGACCTCCGACAAGATTTACCGCCTCAATGGTTTTGTAAGGGTTGCCGATGGCGCCAAGCTTTATATTGAGCCGGGCACGCTGATTATTGGCGACCGCGAGTCGAAAGGCACGCTGATCGTACAGATGGGCGGACAGATTTTTGCCGAAGGCACTGTCGACAACCCCATTATTATGACCTCCGAGAACCCTCCTGGATTCCGCGAGCCAGGCGACTGGGGTGGTCTGGTGGTTTGTGGCCGTGCGCCCAACAACATTACCGCAACTACCGGGCAACCGGTTGAACTCGAAGGCGGATACGGCGGTTTTCATGGCGGCGACCTGCCAAACGATAACTCTGGTGTGATTCGCTACGTGCGCATCGAATACGCCGGTATTCCAATCAACCCCAACGAGGAAGTAAACACCCTTACCATGGGTAGTGTAGGTTCAGGCACCGTTATAGAATATGTAATGGCTTCTTATGGGCTTGATGACGCATTTGAGTGGTTTGGAGGTACCGTTGATGGCAGATATTTGATTGCCTACCGTGGCCTTGATGATGATTTTGACGTAGATCTTGGCTATTCGGGCCGCGTGCAGTTTGGCCTTGGCATTCGTGCTGCCGCCCTGGCCGACCAATCAGGCTCTAACGGATTCGAAGTGGATAACAATGGTTCGGGAAGTGCTGCTGAGCCTTTTACCTCGGGCGTTTTTGCCAATATGAGCATCATTGGACCCAAGAAAACCCGCGAAACCCCAATAAGTCTTCAGTTTCAACATGCTGCACAACTTCGTCGCAACTCCCGCATCAGTATTTACAACAGTTATATGACTGGTTATCCAAGTGGGCTTTATATCGACGACGATAAAGCAGGCTCAGGCCAGGCTGCCCTTGATGGACATCTTCAGATCCGCAACGTTTACTTTGCCGGTGTGGAGCACTGGGGCGGCAATGGTTATGGCTCAGCAGGCACTGTATTTACAGGTGCCCCTTCAAATGGCGCACAGCACCCCAACAACCCAAGAGGGGTGGCCCTGAAAAGCCATGCCAACTTCCCCGGCGGGCAAGAGGCATACGAAACCTGGTTCCATACCCCGGCATTCAACAATCAAATGGTGAACACCTGGGAAGAATTGGGTATTCACGAAAGTGTTTTCGACCTGGGCATACCCACCCTTACCCTGTTAGGCAACAGCATGCTGCTCGACGCAGCCCGTTGGGACAACACACCAAAGGCTGACGGCTTTTTCCAGAACGTACCTTTTGCAGGTGCTTTTGGCACTACTGACTGGACCCAGGGCTGGGCCGAGTGGAACTGCCATATTGTTGCATATTTCTAGAATTATTCAATTGAAAGCTGAAAAGTCGGGGCAACAATCCCGACTTTTCGCTTATTTACAAAAGAATGTATTATGCTCCATAGACGAATCGTTTATTCCCTTATTTTTCTGACAGGCTTCGCTGCATGCAATCTTGGCCTAAAAAAGAGAAAAGACACCATGCAGAATTACAAGATTGAAAATTATTTCAGCCAGGATCAAATCGACACCTTACTTACCGATATGGTTACTTTTATTGGTGTAAAACCCAGGACAGCAACCAGCCAAAGCAGGTTTAAGCCCGAATTTCGCCAGTATTATATCCAGTATGCTGCGCAATTCAAAATGGTTTACTTTTTAATTAATGAAGAAGGAGAACATTATTTTTACCTTATTCGTCCTGCCCGTTCGGCTGGAGAAAATACCCGTGGAGTTGGTGGGAGGTTCAGGCTGGATAATGAAAAAATCGCTGATTTTGAAGAGATCTTCAATACCCCGGTTTTTCATGAGGAGAGGCTTATTGAAATTGGGGCTACCCTTTTCCCTGATATGGCCGAAACGGGGAATGTTGATCAATACCTTGGCAATATGTTATTTATTGAATGGCCTGATGATAGGTTAAAATACCACAAAGGCCTTCATGAATGGCGGTATGACGTGGAACTGGAATAAAAAAAGCCCTGGAAAATTCCGGGGCTTTTTCATGGAAAACAAAAACCGGGGGATATTCAACTTAGTCGGGACAAGGAATCATTTTGGGTTTCTTATTGGGCGGGCCCTGGTTAAAATGGTAAATCAGCGAGATTTCGTGGGAGCCGCCGGTTGAGTTTATAAGCCGCGAAATGGTCATATCGTAGCTATAGCCAATGCGGAAATCTTTGGTACGCAGGCCTACCATAGCCACTACGGCATCGTTGTTGAAAAGGCCATGCACATGATTGTTGAAAATGGGAATACCTCTGTATAGCACACCTATTGAGATGGGATGTTTGCTCCAGTAGACCCCTGCATCGAGTTGGTTGAATTTGCCCTGGTTACGATAAAGCACTGCCAGCGAAACACTTTCGCCCATATCGCCCATGAGGTTTCCGCCGTAATCGAAGCGGTATCCGCCAAAAATGGAGTATTTCATGGGTACGCGGCTTTTTTGCTCATCGATCATGCTCTGATTGGGTCTCATAAGGTGATCGACCGTAACCCCGGCCCATGCATTCGATGAATAGGCCATTACTGAAGTATTGGCATCGAAATATCCAACCCTGTCCATGGAAAAATCATTGATGAGGGGGTTAAAGGTGGAAGGGTTGTGGGTGCCGTTCAGTTGCAGCTGGTCGCCAAAAGTGAGGCGGTAAAAATCAATGGTACGTTCAGAATAGCTGAAAGAAACTCCCGGACGCATGGTCCAGCGGTGGTCGAGTTGAAAGTTGTATGAATAAAGCAGGCTGGCCGCATTGTTGGCCAGGCGACCGGTTCCTGCCTGGTCGCGCGCAACCAACAGGCCTACCCCACTGTTATAATTGTGGAAGTAATGGTCGAAAGAAAAGGCATATGTTACAAAAGCCCCGGGAATCGAGGGCCACTGGTTCCGGTAATTCAACACCACCCGGCTGCCGTCGGTGCCGCCCGCAAAGGAGGGGGCAATGTACAGGGGCGCCGCGTAAAACTGAGAGAACTGCGGGTCCTGTGCTTTCAACGGAACAACTCCCGGACCACTAACCATCAAGGCCAGGAGTATGATTCCCGGTATCAGGCGCAGGCGGTATGTTTTTCGTCTGTTTTCCATGAGTTTAAACTTAAAGCGTGTATTATTCCCGGTTTAAAAATTAATTATCGTATAAGGGTTACGTCCCCTGCATTTACCACTTTGCGGCCTGTTCCGGCGCAGGTGTACCATACCTTCCACACATAAACATCCATTTTCGACAGTTTGCCCCTGAAATAACCATCCCAGCCAACCTCCGGATCTTCGGTGCGGAATACCAGCTCGCCCCAGCGGGTGTAAACCTCCATCACATAATCTTCAACGCCGGTATAAACAGGGTAAAAGATATGGTTGAGCGGGTCGCCGGTAATATAGGAGCCGTCGCCGGGGCCGTTGACATCGGGTGTAAAGGCATTGGGGAAGAAGAGTGCACAGTCTTCTTCTGCGCCCACAGCCCCTTCCTGAAGCATGGTGTCGTAGCAAACGGGGTCGGTATCATTGCCCACGGTAAGCCTGATGTCATACACACCCACAGCCTGATAGTAATGCAGTGGCTCGAAATCGTACGAAATGGTGCCATCGCCCAGGTCCCACTCCCAGGTATGAGCAAAGCTGGAAAGATTGGCCAGCTGAATGGGCTCATAGGGCAGGGTGACGTATTGCGGCATGACACGGAAATCGGCAATGGGTGGCTGGTGCACCGTGATCTGGTGATAGGTCGAATCGACTCCGCCTTCGCCATACACCAGCAGTTTCACATCGTAAACGCCCGGATTGGCGAACACATGCCTGGGGTTCTTCTCGTCAGAGGTATTGCCATCAGCGAAATCCCACAGATACGAAAGGCCATACAGGCTATTGTTGGTAAACTGTACATCGAATGGCGGACAGCCCTTGTCGGCCGAATGAAACTCGACCACCGGCTGGGGTGCGTGAATGATCACCTGACGCATTATGCTATCGTCGCACCAGGAGTTTTCAACCTTGAGGTTTACGTAATAATAGCGGGTTGCGTAATCGTTGTTGGTCCACTGGTAAATATGCGAAAAGCTTTCTGGATCGGAATCGAAAGTGCGGATATTGCCATCGTCCATGCTCCAGGTATAATACCACTGGCCAGGCAGCGATTCATTGGCAAACATTACCGTGGTGTTGGGATAGGTTTGCTCATAGGGGTTGGCCGAAAAGTCTGCCACCGGCTGCGGATAAACGGTCACCAGTTTTAAGATGGAATCCTGGCAGCCATAGGGTGAAGTGGCTTGCAAGAAAACTTCGTAATAGGTGGTTTCCTGATCGAAGGCGTAAAAAACATGTCCGGGGTTATTGCCAATGGACTGGGTATTATCATCAAAGCTCCAGGTAAACTGGTTGGCCCTTAGGGTTTGATTGACAAAATCGAGGGTAAGCGGCGTGCAGCCTTCAAACTGACCGGTGGCAGTGGTAAACTCAGCCTCCACCTCAGGGTAAACCCTTACTATTTTAGAGAAGTCTCGGTCGCAACCCCATTGGTTGGCAGCATTGAGATTGACCGGGTAAGCCGCCACAGAATCGGTAAGGTTTCTGAAAACCCAGAAGAAGTTTTCTTCGCTGGTTCCCGAGCTTTCGTTGCCCAGGCTCCAGTTAAACAAGGTACCGCCAATGGAGCTATTCTCAATATCGACATCCAGCGGAGAACAGCCCTGCAGGGTACTCAGGCTGAAGTCGGACTTTGGCCTGGGATAAACGGTAATGGTGCGCATAATTTCAGATTTGCAGCCAAACTCGCTTTCGGCCGAAAGTTTCACGGGGAAGTTTTTCGGATCGGTAAAGCTGTTGTTGACGAAAACGTGCTGCGGCGCCTGTTCGTTGGTGAACACCCCGTCTTCAAAATCCCACACGAAAAAGTCACCCCCCTGGGTAAAGTTCACAAAATCGACAGTGAGTGGGTGGCAGCCTTGCAGGTCGCCACTAAAGTCAGCCAGAATTACCGGGTAGGCAGCCACCTGGCGGCTATAGAAATCGTCGCAGCCATGCTGATTTTCCACATCAAGGTTTACGGTAAACCAGCCAACACCTTGCCCGGCAGGCTGCACGTAAGTGTTGGATACGGAGCCTTCTTGATTGGAGGTGTTGCCGTTGCCAAAGTCCCAGCTATAGCGCTGGCCTCCGAGTGAGAGGTCTTCAAAGTTCACCTCAAAGGGGCTGCACTGCGGGTCTTCAGGTGCATCGAACAAGGCTTTGGGACGCGGATAGACTTCTACTGTAACCGAAACCGAGTCGCGGCAGCCATACACGTTGGTTGCACGCAAGGAAGTTGTAAAGAAAGTAGATTCAGTATGGCTGAAATTATTAAAAACATGGATGTGGTTTCCATCCTGAACAATGGAGGTGCTGCCATCGCCGTAATTCCATTCATAGGGCAAGGTGGCGGTGGCTCCTGAAGTTAGGTTGTAGATATTTGCTTCGAAGGGATGGCAGCCAGCCAGTTCGGGCAGGCTAATGTCGGCCTGCACCATGGGGTACACCAGCACATTCAGGTCCAGGGTATCGCGACAGCCCCATTCGTTTGCCACAATCAGCTCAGGCTGGAAATTAAGCAGGTTCTCGGTGGTGTTCAGATAGGTATGCTGCAGGTTGCCGGGAACGGTATTTTGCACGTTGCCATCGCCCAGGGTCCAGTAGTTGGAGGAATTTCCGATCGAATGATCGATAAGGGCCACTTCCAAAGGCGCACAGCCCTGGTTTTCGGGAAGCTCAAATGCAGCCACCGGCTTGGGCAGCACCGTTACGGGCAGGGCAACGGTATCGCGGCAGTTGTTTGGCGAAACGGCAATAAGCCTCACATCGTACATTGCAATATCCACCGGACTGTCGTTGGTAAAGGTGCGGAGCGGACTGGAGTTGGTGGAAGTGCCACCATCGCCAAAGTCCCAATAGTAGTCCATTGCGTTGAGCGATTGGTTCTGAAAACTAACCACCATGGGATGGCAACCTGTGGATTCCATGCTGAACTCAGCCACAACCTCCGGGAAGATGGTGATATCGCGTACCCTTTCCTCAAAGCAGCCATAGTCGTTCTGTACCCAAAGAGACACATTGTAGGTTTGCGACTGCGCGCCTGTGTTGGAATATACATTGGTGACCTGGGTGGCGTCAGATGTGGAAGAAGTACCGTTGCCAAAATCCCATACATAGCCCGTGGCACCAATGGCCTGATTATGGAATACCACCTCTTGGGGGGCACAGTATTCGCTGTAGTCGAAGGCAAATTCGGCTTCAATACGCGGGAACACTGTAATCTCAACATCAGCTGTATCGCGGCATCCGTAAACGGAACTGGTTACCAGACTCACGTTAAATACAGCTGGCACATCGGGATCGGGATTGGAAAATTCAAACGCAGGCGAAACACCCGAAGAGGTCCCTGCAGCATTTCCAAAATCCCAGCCATAAAAATGCCCGCCAATTGAATTGTTTTCAAAATTAACGGTAAGGGGATTACAGCCTTCTAACACATCTGGTGTAAACTCGGCCTTAATATAAGGATAGACGGTAACCGGCCGTTCGAGTACATCAACACAGCCATAATCGTTTGAAACGTTCAGGCTAATATTGAAGACTTGCGGCGTGGAACCAAAGTTCTCGAGCGAATACAAAAAAGTTGAATCCTCGTAATGCTGCACGGGGTAGCCATCGTTAAAATCCCAGATGTATTGGGTAACACCATAGGAATTGTTGGTGATTTCGAGCTCATAGGGGTGGCAAAACTCTGGTGGGTCAAACTCAAAATCTGCCTTCACGTAAGGTTTTACGTGGACATAAACCGTGTCAAAATCTTCGCAGCCAAAATCGGAGCGGGCCTTCAGCACCACCACAAAGGTGGTGTCCTTATCGGAATAATTGTGGAAAGTGTGTGTAGGCTCTCCGGATACTGAAGAAGCGCCATCGCCAAAGCGCCACAGGTAGGTATCGGCACCCCGGCTCTGGTTCATAAAACTAACCTGCATAGGCGCACAGCCGCTGATATCATTTCCTGCAATGGCCTTCACTTCCGGGTAAACTGTTACCCTGGTAGTCATGGTGTCGATGCAGTAAAGGTCGTTTCGGCCGATAAGCCTGATATCAAAATGCTGAGCCGTATCGCTTTCGTTTACATAAATATGTGTAAGGGCATCAAATCCAAGACTCAGGTTGGTGCCATCGCCCAGACGCCAGTCGTAATGCTCAACGCCTATCGACTCATTCTTGATATTAATTTCAAATGGCGAACACCCAATGGTTTCATCCAGGCTAAAAATGGCGTGGAGCGGTTGGGTAACCCTGAGGGTAACACTTGCTGAGTCGACCAGGCCACAGGCACCGCTGGCAATCACCGTATAATGCATGGTGGTGTCGGGGAAGGCGATGGGGGTCTGACTAAAGGGATCATCAAGAAAATCAGGCGGGCTCCACACATAATTGATGCCACCGCCAGCAATGAGCTGGGCACTCTGCCCATAGCAAATGGCCTCAAAATCGGTGTTTGATTCAACGATCATGCTGGTGGCCTTTACCTGATTAAAGTCGGAGAAATACCCGTACATGGTACCCGAGTTTTCGCCACCATTGATAATGGCCAGGTGAAAAAGATCCTTGGTATTTTCAATAAAACTGGCCACACCGGCCGAAATTTCGTTTGTAAAGTCAAACTCCGCAGCCAACCACTCGGTAGTTCCGGGCACCGGGTTAAAGGCCGCTGCCGGCACCAGGGTGGTGCTGCCATTCAGTATAAAACCATCCTGGGCTCCCGTTCTTACCATTATATTAAGAAAGAACTTCTCTATCACGCCTCCGGCATTCACCCCTTCCTTTGAGCGGGTAAATGAGATTTGGCTCGATCCATTACAGAAGTTAACCGGGGGCAGCACGGCGCCGCCCATTTCGCAGCCAAAGCCCGCGACGTGGTAAACATAAGCCGGATAGGTTGTCTGAATATGGTGGGTTTGATTCACCAACTGCTGCTTGTAAGACTCCCCCTCCTGTATCACGCCAATATAGCTGCCATCGAGAAATATCTCCGTGTTGTTTTCCGTAGCAAGAATATACACAGATTCCTGCATTCCAACATTCAGCCTGCCCCGCATGGCAATGTATTCGGTTCCTATAATGTTAACCGGCACCAGCTGGTCGCCCACCAGGTCGCGGCATTCTTGAGGAGCAGAATCCACAGAATCGTCGCTGGTAGTAATGGCAATGGGCTCGCTGGCAATTACCTTAGAACCAGCCAGGCGATTTTGGGGTCGCTGACCAACCCTTGGGAAACCACCGGTATAAATACGGTTAGGGGCAACGGCAAAGGTTTCTCCCCTGTTTAAAATTACCTGAATAGTGTCACCGGGTAAATATGGGAAGTTCTCATCGCCACTGTATACTGGCTTGGTAGGAATAATCTTTACCAATGTATTATCCTTGGTGGCCACAATACTAATTGTTGAAAAAGGCTGGGGCGTATAATTACCATTGCGGTAAGTATTCTGAAATGGCACATAAAATTCTTTTCCCAGAGCATTCCTTCCCTTCAGGGAAAAAATATCGGGGTTATAATAGGTACCTACTTCATAATAAGCTGTAATTGGAGTAGTGGAGGTAATATGCAGACCGCGCCCGTGAATTTCATTGGGCATGGGATGCCAGATCAGGGCATGCAGGTCGGTGAGGTCTTCGGTATGGGCTGCATTTGCCGGCAGATTAATCTCTATTGGTGTAAAAGCGGGGTTGGCCGGCATTTCTATTGTTATGGTGGCCGGCAGGCTCATGGTAGCAAACCTAAGGTAAAACTTTTTGCCGCCATCTGCAGTCCACCCATGCCCATCAGTTACCCGGGGAGCTACAAACCAGAACTCGGTGTCGGTCTGGGCCAGCAGTTTCCCGGAAAAACAAAGCAACAACAACAACAATAAAAATGGTCCCTTTTTGCCCATATCGCGCCATTTAGTTGGGTTTAGCAAGGCAAACAAAACCTTTTCCCCCGGTTTTAAATTGCTTTTGCTTAAGTTGAAAACCAGACTCATCAGTCCTTTTCGTTTTCCAATTCAAATGTACTGACCCGGTCAAGAGCAGAAAAGCGTATTATCACGGCATTTTAAGCCGCAGGGCTTCACAAAAGACCCGGTAGTTTTCCACGGGTTCCTTTCCCGTGAATTTCTTGGACGCAGGAAGACACAAAAAAAAGGGAGGGCCGACCGGCCCTCCCTTTTGAATATCAGAGAGAAATAAGCCTATTTCACAATCTGAATCCGCTGGGTGGTTAGCCCTTTGGATGTGAGTACCTGAACGAAGTAGATGCCATTGAGGAATCCGGCAACATTCAGTTCGTGGCGTTCGCCCTGAACAGCGGAGCTGTAAACAACCTGTCCGAGCATATCAATGATCCGGACTTCACGAATGGTTTGTCCTGAAGCAATATTCAGCACATCGCGAACCGGGTTGGGATATACCAGTAACTGCCCGGGCGCAATCTCCGGTACATTAACCGGGTCGGCAATATCGCCAAACACATTGTCAACAGTCATGTCACCGGTTACAGTAATCACCCTGTCGGGAGAACCAGGCCATTCGCCATTGTTCCAGCCTGTGCCCATGAAGTACTTATACTCATAATCACCTGCTTCAAGTTCGAGGGTAAGGGTAAGGATCATCGGATCGTCGGTGGTTTGCAGCATGAAGTCGGGATTCTGGCCCGGCTCAATCCATTGCGGGAAT
>Ga0209498_1000003_pt1 | contig 136473 bp, 129 predicted proteins | sample WalLakDeSediment_FD_184131 | JGI IMG/M metagenome (GOLD analysis project Ga0209498, IMG submission 184131) | Lake sediment microbial communities from Walker lake, Nevada to study Microbial Dark Matter (Phase II) - Walker Lake 11/02/13 Deep... | ecosystem: Environmental > Aquatic > Freshwater >... | reverse complement strand
CTTCAAAAAGGCCGTTCTAAGGTTGGGTTTTCTGAAAACCGACTTTGCTGCCAATGCCAAGAGCCAATCGTTACTTTTTTTCAAGCCATGTCCGGCAAATTACCTACCGGTGCCATAGACAGAGGGTTCTCCTCAAATTTTCCAGATTAGCTCGGTCCGGCCCCAAATAAAGCTAAGCAGCAGCAAGCAGATAGAAGGAAAATCAGCTTGAAATTACCTATCTACCAGATCGACGCCTTTGCATCCCGGGTGTTTACAGGCAATCCGGCTGCAGTCTGCATATTTCCCCTGAAAAAACCGGGCACATAGGCCTTGGTAATATAAGGGTTGGAAGAATCTCTTCAATGCTTGACGTGCGACCTGTTTATGGACTATATTTGGTCATATCATAAAAATGGAGGAGTCCTTATGAAACTATCAAATCAAATCAAACCTATAAGCTACTTAAAGGCCCATGCCGCTGAAATCATAAGGAGATTGGGAGAGCAGCGGGAGCCGTTGATCATCACCCAGAATGGGGAAGCCAAGGTAGTCATTCAGGACATCGAAAGTTATGAGCAAACCCAGGAGACAATGGCCCTTTTGAAGATTCTGGCCCTCGGGATGCGCCAAATTGATGAAGGTAAGGTCTCGCCTGCTGATGACGTGATAAGACGGTTGCGCGAGGGGCAAGAGGCTCGATGATGGTATTCGAGGTTTTGCTCACCAATGACGCGGCTCGCGATCTCGAAGAGATTTATAATCACATTGCTCTCCACGATTCTTTCCAAAAAGCCGACTATGTTTTAGCGCGGATTGAGAAAGTGTTTTCCAGCCTGTCGGAATTCCCCGAACGGGGTGTTTATCCTAAAGAATTACTGGCCCTGGGGATTCGCGAATACCGAGAGTTTTTTTTTAAACCTTATCGCATAGTTTACCGAGTTATGAAAAATGTCGTGTACGTTCTTCTGATTGTTGAGGGCCGTCGTGACATGCAGTCCATTCTGCAACGGCGATTGTTAAACGCGTAGCGAAGTGCAAATTAGCAAATCAGCCGAACGAATCGCTGCAGGTGACGTTTGATCCGCCTCCCACTTTTGCTACCAAAGATTCTTCTGAAGTCCTTTCGAAAAAGCGGTCAGGATCAGGAACATATCGGGTAAAGGACAGTACCTATGGCTGATTTTTTACTCTTGACAACACGTACTTTAAGACGTACATTTTAATTATTGAAAGCCATGATCATGAGAGGTCAAATATGCCCACCTTAACTGCAACTGAAGCAAGATCAAAACTTTATCGGCTGATTGACGAGGCAGCCTCGGCTCACGAGCCGATTATTATCACGGGTAAACGTGGCAATGCCGTTTTAATTTCGGAGGATGACTGGCGTTCCATCCAAGAAACTCTATACCTGCTGAATATTCCCGGAATGCGTGAATCTATCCGTGAAGGATTAGCCTCCCCCATTGAAGAATGCTCTGAGGATATCGATTGGTAATGTGGAAAGTCGTTTTCACAAAACAGGCTCTCAAGGACTCAAGAAAATTATCAGATGCCGGATTGCGATCCAAAGCTGGGACATTATTGGAAATCCTGCGGGAAAATCCATACCAGACTCCCCCTCCCTATGAAAAACTTATAGGAGACTTAAAGGGAGCCTATTCCCGGCGCATCAACATACAACATCGTGTGGTATATCAAATTGTTGAGGATGAAAAAGCGGTCAAGGTCATTCGAATGTGGACTCATTATGAGTAACCCGGCATAACCAGCCAGTTCAGCCGACCTCCTAAACTCGACGGCTGACTTCAAACGTTAGAAGCTTCACGAGATGGAACATAACGAAACGATTCGCAAGGAATTTTCCAAACAGGCAGCCCGATTTGGTGACCCCGGGCTCACGCTGTCAAATCTGGAGTATCTTGCATGGGCGGTAGACTTTCTACCTCTACGCCCACACTTCCGCGTTCTTGATATCGCGACAGGGACAGGACATCTTAGTCGAGCGATTGCCCCGCGCGTCCGGCAAGTCGTCGCCATGGACATGACTCCGGAAATGCTGGAAGAGGCGAAAAAGGGGGCTGCAAGAGCCGGATTAAACAACATCCTGTTTGACGAAGGTGATGCCGCTGCCCTTAACTACAATGACTCTTCCTTCGATATGGTGGTTAGCCGTTTGGCGATACATCATTTTCCGAAGCCTGGGCTGCAGATTAGGGAAATGGTCAGAGTCCTTAAGCCAGATCACACCTTGGGGATTATCGATCTGCTTTCGCCTTCTGACGAAGCCCTGATTGCGCCCTATAATCGCTTGGAGCGTCTGCGGGATCCGTCACACACCGTAGCGCTGACCAAGGAGCAACTCATTAAGATAATGGAAGTGTCTGGTCTGCTTGTCAGTGGGATCGATACTCGAGACGTTGAAGTTAACTTTGAAAGTTGGGTTGGAATGACAGGAGTAGACCGTCCGACAATAGACGTGATCAGGAGAGAACTGGAATCAGACATAGCTGGGGGCCACTCAACAGGAATGCGCCCGTATAAGAAAGACGGCAGTCTCTACTTCCTGCAAATGTGGTCCATCTTTATTGCAGCGAAACATTCTAATGAATGATTTCAGCGGACCTTCCAGCGGTTGAAAAAGCAAAGCCAGAATTAGAGAAAAAATCGAACAGCTTCAGAAAAAAGAATGATTATCCACAACAACAGCGAATTCAGAAAAAAGTTTAACCATCTCAAAAAAGGCGACGCCTTTATCGGAAACCTCGTGTTCAGGCCCGGAGAAGAGTTTAAGGCCATTGATCTTATAAGCCGAGGTGTCATAGTATTTCCGTCTCTACAGGCCCAGTTCCTGAGCAGATCCAAAGTGTTGCAGGCTGAAATCCTGGGGAATTTCATGCTCAAGGATACTTTTGTGGCCTACAAAAGCCTGGATATCGTACAACACCTTCCTGCCTATGCCAGGCATGGGGAAGTGATATGCAAAAGGGATAGCAGGCATCTTGGACTGGGCCTCAGCAAATGGAACTCTTTAGAAGACCTCCAGAGTCTGGCTGCCATGGAAACCCTGCCTTATCCTTTGGTAGTTCAGCCCTTTCTAAGGGAAGCCAGAGACCTTCGACTGCTGATAATTGAAGACTATTGTGAAGCTTATGAAAAAACCAACCCCTATAGCTTCCGAAAAAATCTGGCCTATGGCGGCAAGGCCTTTAAGGTGGAAATCTATCCCGGACTTGAGGAATTCTGCCGCAGGATTATGCGCAGGGGGAATTTCCCTTATGCTATTCTTGACGTGCTGGTGGATAAAAACGACAATTATCACCTCTCGGAAATCAGCCTGAAAGGAGGGCTTACAGGCTCCAGCATGGGACAGCAAGAATTCATCAGAAGAAAAAAACAGGTCAATAGCACTTTCTGCAGGAACCTTGACTCCGCAAATTATCCCCACCAAGCATGATTATTAGCAGGTGGTCACTGGGTCAGCCGGGTACCTTAATTTATAAAATTTCTTTAATTGCTTTTTCCGCCACTTGAACATCTACTGCCAGCCAGACCAGTTCAACATCCCTGGCAAAAAAGTAATGGGCCTGGCCCTGACCAAGAGCCATATAAAAAATCCTGTTATTTTCCTTTCTTTTCATCAGATGGGAAAATCCATGTTCTTGCTGTTCCATGACCCTGGCCATATCTTCCATGGCCTTTTCAGCCTGAGCAGAATCATGGTAAAGGGAGACATAATAGGTGGCGGATGAGGTCTTTCCCAGATACCGGCCGATATAATTTGATTTTGTGGCTACATTGCCGTGATGCATTTGATTAATTATCCTGACAGCCTTGGAACCGCTTATGGTTTCCACAAGATTCATTTCAGCAATGTCTGGGGGAAGGTAATTTATTTCAGCCTGATCAGCTGAAGATTGACCTGGATTAACCAGGACCAAAATTAAAAAAAAGGCTGCCAAAAAAGCAGGGCGGGAAAAATTTCTGACCAGCCAGCTTAGAACTGGTAAGGGGCATGCTGAACTATTTTTGATCATTAGCCATTCCTGGTCCGCTATAAAAAGCCAGGATTGGAATTTAATGGTCACAATGTGTTCTCTGCGGTAAAATTTGTTTAAAAATAATCTCAAATCCTGGCTTTTTATGCCGGGTTTATATGCTCATGCCGGTTCATGACCCGGGTGATGGCTGAAAGAGTAAGATTTTAAGGCATGATCCGTCACATATATTCTGGCAAATACTTCCTGATTTCTTCCATTTTGAACTGGGTGACGTTTTTGTCTATTTCAGCCTGGATGCGCTCTTTGGACTGACCGTCCAATTCAGCTCTAAGCATGCCCAGAAATGAGGGAGGAGCTACAATATAAAGTTTTTGGTACCTGTTATCTCTGGCCCCGCTGTTCAGGATTTTGGCCAGTGAACGGGCAAACTGCTGTACCTCATATTTTCTAGGGTCTACTGTGGGCGCGTAAGCCACCCGTTTTTCACCGGCGGAAGGATGAGGGCTGCGTCCAGGGCGGTCATCAGTAAGTTCCTGCACGGACTGCCTCCCTGCGGGATGAATCATGGTCTCAATTTCTTTTTCCAGGGCTGTGCGCTTGGTGGTTTCAAAAATTCTGGCCCGGCCGTTGTCTGCTGCTAAAACCCAGATTTTTTCCATATCTCATCATCTCCTTTCATACTTTCAATTTTAACAAGCCGTTGAAAATCTTCCAATTGCTCCTTGCACTTGAAGTTTTCTCAGATCACAAGTGCCTCGTGATCTGAGAAGGAATCTTTAAAAAGCTTTTAAGTTAAATAATTAATTACTGTCATTTTGCAATTCGTCAAGGCAAAAAAAATCTATCCACTGAAAAGACCCGGCAGAAAAAGGGCAATCTGGGGAAATACAGTCAGGATGGCTATGCAAACCATAATGGTCACAAGATAGGGCCAGGAGCCTCTGAAAATGGTCGTAACAGGGGTATCATGGACAATCCCTGCCACCACGTAGACATTGGCTCCAACAGGAGGTGTGATGACTCCCATGCCCACAACCAGGACTATTATTACCCCGAACCAGATGGGATCAAAGCCCAGCTGCACAGCCACCGGATAGAAAATGGGTATGGTCAGAAGGATCAAAGCCAGAGCGTCTATGAAACATCCAAGCAAGAGATATATCAAGAGGATAACAGCCAAAACCGCGAATGGATGGATGGGCAGGTTCGCGGCCCATACCGCCATGGTCATGGGAATGTTGGTAACTGCCAGAAACCTCCCAAAGACGGTAGCCGCGGCCACCAGAAGCATGATCATGGCAGAAATCCGGATGGAATCGCGCAGGGCATCTAAAAAACCCCTCCATGAAAGCTGTCTTCTGACAATGGCTACCGCCAGAGTGGCCGCCGCCCCTACAGCTCCAGCTTCAGTGGGCGTGAAATAGCCCATGAACAGACCTCCGATTACAGCCAGAAAAATTATTACAACCTCAACCCCGCCGTTGATAACGGCTTTGATTTTTTCCTTTATTCTGACCTTGGGGCCGGTGGGAGCCAGCTTGGGGTTTTTTCGAACCATAATAATGGTGACCAGCATGAAAAGAAACATGAGCAGAATTCCAGGAAGTATGCCCGCGAGAAAAAGAAGGGCTATGGATTCACCAGTAGCTATTCCGTAAAGAATAAAGATGACGCTCGGCGGGATCATAACTCCCAGAATGCCGGAAGAAGCCACAACAGATGTGGCCAGAGAGCGGGAGTATTTGTATCTTTTCATTTCAGGCACAGCCACCGCGCTCATGGTGGCAGCCGTGGCTGTTGTGGAGCCGCAGATGGCCCCGAAAGCGGTGCTGGCCGCGATGGTGGCCAGGGCAAGGCCTCCTGGCAGACTGCCCATCACTTTGTAAGCCGCGTCAAAAATCCGCCGGCTGATTCCCGCGTGGTAGGCGATATAGCCCATCCAGACGAACAAGGGGACAACTATGAGTGAATACGAGGCAAAAGTGCTGTAAATAGTTGACGCGGTAATTGAAAGAGCTGCTTCAGCGGATATCAGATACCCGTATCCGGCAATGCCCACCACAAGCATGACATAGGCAACAGGCATGCGCATGGCGATAAGGATAAAGACAAGGACTATGGACATTATGCCGACTTGGACAGGAGACACTAGCGATTTCCTTTTCTGGTGAGCACATTGATGGATTTGATGAGTTGGAGCAGCGCGGTCAGAGCTAGCATTATCAGTCCAGCGGATACAAGGAAATAGACCGGGTAGAGGGGAATGGACAGGGTAGAAGTTTCCAGCCCCCTGTTATAGCTCATTTTGGTGAATTTCAGCAGACCCCAGCCAATGGCAGAGATAAACACAAAGGAAACAAGACTGGTGAAAATATCCACCACAGCCTGTGTTTTTTTGGAAAGTTTATCCAGCAGAAGAGTTACTGTTACGTGACCCCTTGCAATGGCGCAGTAAGCGGCGCCCATGGATAATATCACCGCGCCGAGGATTTCCACCAGTTCGTAGCTTCCAGGCAGGGGTTTCCACCAGATACGCATAAGTATGTTGGCCACGATAACCAGCATGACCAATACCAGGGCGAACTGGGCAAACTGGGAGGTGCGTCTGGCCAGGGAATGGATGACTTTTTCCAGGGTGTTTAATTCTTGAGAGTTCAAAATTATTACTGAATAGTTTGATACCTGTAAAACCGATTCAAAAGAATTCCCCGGGCAGAACTTTTTGTTATTCAGCCCGGGGAAAACATTATGGGGAAAAACAACTAATTCTGATACATATCAGAGTATTTTTCATCCAGTTCCCTGACAATATCCACAACCCGGGCTGCAGGAAGCCCCTGGCCTTCTCTTCTTGAGACCCAGTCATGAACAACTGGATCAATTCTGTCCAGCCATCTTGGGGTTTCATCCTCTGCCAGGTCAATGACCTCAATTCCCCGTTCCTGAACAGCCTGTTCCAGGATATCTTCTGAAAATTCATCCATCATGCTGGGATACTTTAAAACAAATTCATCATTCATTGTTTCAAATACTGACTGAATATCCGCAGGCAGAGAGTTCCAGGTGTTTTTGTTCATGATTTTAATAAAAGCTATGTTATACAAAAAAGGAGTATTGGTAACATAGTTAATCACCTCAGCAAGTCTGAAGGCTCTCAAGGTTTCATTGGGAGCCAGGATGCCGTTGACCAGTCCCTGGTCCAGGGCCAGGTAAGCCTCGGACATGGGCATGGCATGAGCGGTCGCTCCAAGCCTTTCAATTGAAGGAATAGTTCCTCCTACCGCCCTGATTTCCAGGCCATTCATGTCTTCAAGGGTTCGCACGGGTCTTTTGGACATGATATTCCCAGGTCCTGTTGCCCACAGAAACAGAACCTTGACATCATCAAACTCATCAGTGCCAAGTTCCTGTTTGATTGTTTTGTAGCCTTCATTAATGGTCATGGACGATGCTTTGGCGTTAACATTGCGATACCCGGGCAGTTCAAAGGCCTCAATCAGGGGAAACATGCCAGGTGTGTAGGAAGGGCAGGTGGTTCCAAGGTCAGCCACGCCAGTGGCCACTCCATTATAGATTTCTGTCGCTCCCAGCAGAACTCCTCCAGGATGCAGGGTAATCTTCACCCTGCCGTCAGTTCTCTTTTCAACCTCATCAATCCACAATTGATGCATCTCGGCGACCTGAAAAGCGGTTGCAGGCCAGAATGTAGCCATTGAGAGGTTGTAGGTTTCCGCCCCTGGCTTGACTTCAGCTACTTCATCTGAACCGCAGCCAAGCATTGTCAGTACCGAGAATAAAATAAAAACCCCGACAAAAACTTTAAATCCTGGTTTCATAGCACGTTACCTCACTAAGTTAGATTAAGACATAAAACTGGTCATTTTAAAAACTTATCCCAAGGGCAAGCAAGCTGATTTATAACCACAAAGCGCGAGCTTACCGCTATCTGAAAGGATAAAATGATTATCAGGAGAGATTTTATTTTTTAAGATTTATTTATACCTCAATCAAATAAGGTTGTAAAACTTTTTTAACCCTTGACAATCTCACAGCCCACCGCTGAACAGGCCTGCATGGAACCAAAGCAGTTTTCCACCTGACTAAACCCATGTTTTTTCAGGATTGAAGCGGCAATAATAGCTCTCTGACCACTTCCGCAAAAAGTGATAATGGGGCGTTCCGGTCTGATTTGATCCAACCTTTGTTCAAGTTCCCCTAAAAAAATATTCTGAGCACCCGGGAGATGACCCTGAACAAATTCTTCCTCTGATCTTATGTCCAGCAGGGTAAATTTTTCTTTATCCCTGATTTTCTGCTGGATCTCCCCGGCAAAAACAGCCCGTATGCAATCAAAATCATGTCCTTTTACAGCCCATTCATTCATACCCTGGTAGAGGTGTCCCTTCACCCGGTCATATCCGATCCTGCTCAGAAATCTGGTTGCCCTGTCAATGTCATCAAGGGAACTGACTATCAGGCCTATATCAAGGTCATAGGAGAGAAACCAGCCAGCGTAAAGGGGTACCATGTTCAGAGGCAGTGACCAGCTTCCTGGAATAAACGCGCCCGCAAAAGCTTCAGCGCTTCTGACGTCAAGGGCCTGCATTCCTGTTCGCAAGGCTTCAGCAAAATCTTCGGCAATCATGAGCGCGGGAAAATCAGGCCTGGATATGATGGGGGCTCCATTGAGGTTGTATTCTTCCATTTTGGCGAAATAGGGGGGCATGGCATGTTTTTCTTTAATTTTCACCTGAATGAATTCATCACGGCTGGTCAGCCTGAGCATGGGATTATTCAGCCGTTCATAACCCAGGGTGGAAAACTCCCGATCAGCCATGCCTGACCCGCAAATTGAACCTGCTCCGTGGGCCGGATACACTATGACATGATCGCCAAGAGGGAGAATTTTTTTAAAAATGCTTTCATAGAGAAGGCCAGCCATTTTTTCTTTCTGGTCCGGAAAAAAATCCGTGCGTCCAACATCACCGATAAAAAGGGCGTCTCCAGTAAAAACAGCCACCGGGTCAGAGCCGAAACCCGTATCATAAAGGATCAGGGAAATGCTCTCAAAGGTGTGACCGGGTGTTTTCAGGGTCTTGAGTATAATGTTTCCCAGTTGATAAGTATCCCCTTCATTAGTCACTGTTCCGTAGGCAAAGGGCAGTTCCGCTCCATGATAGATCCTGGCGCCGGTCAATCCTGCCAGTTCTGTTGAACCGATGACATAATCCTCATTTCGGTGTGTTTCAAAAATATGGGTAATTCTGGCCCCCTGTCTGTGGGCTGTCTCCAGGTAAATGTCATAATCCCGCCTGGGATCGATAACAGCGGCGCTGCCCTTGTCTCCAACAATATATGAAAGATGGGAAATGCCCTGTGATTTGATTTTTTGCAAAAACATGTCTGCCTCTTGGAGTAGAATCTGAAGGCATGCAGCTATTGAAATTGCCGCGAGACAAATTGATTTTTGTCAAAGTTCAGATTGTTTGAGTTTTATTTTTTCTTTGTCTGTCTGGGACCGGTTTCTGTCTTTTCTTCAGATTTCTGGTTTTTTCCTGGCTTGGGCACCAGTTTTATCTGGGGAATGAGCACTTTGCTTACATACAGGACTTCATCCACGTCCTGCATCTCTTCCCATCCGGGATTTTGCTGGTCGAATGTATCCAGGGCCTGGACAAGACTTCCGTCTTTTTTCTTAAACAGGTACATACTTACTCTCCTTGTTTTAAAACCAATAATAGTTTCAGTCAGATATCCTTGCTCAATGTACAGATCAATCTCTTCACGAGTGAAAAGTTCACATGGAAATTTTTCGCATATCCTCACGCATCGGGCAGGAGTGGTATAATAACTTCCTGATGATTTGTGCTGAACAGGGCAGTAGATATTTTTATACATTCTTGATTAACAGTTCTCTGTTTTTCATCTATTCGCCCACCATGACCTCAATTTCAGCTTCCTGGATGGTCAAACCCTTATACTTGATCAGGGGTTTTATCACTCTGGAAACGATCTGTTCACCAGGCAGAAGTTCATGAGTCAGGAAAAATTCTGCCCTGGCCTCCATATCCTCATGATATTGTTTGTCCTGCAGATCAATAACTTCATAGCCTTTTTCCCTTAAGGCGGTCCAAAGTCTTCTCAGGGATGTCCTCATCTGCTCAAAAGCCTCTGATTTCTCGAACATTTCTTTGTTTCTCAGCATTATCCTGTATATTTCTTCTCCCAGGACAATTGCCAGGGTATGATCCGCGACCTGGTGGGTATCTCCTGAATCAGCAATGGCTGAGTCTGTGTCAGCTTCTGACAGCAATGTGACCTGTTTTTCCAGCAGTTCAACAAGTCTGGCATCCAGGACTGCTCCCTGTTCCTCCATCTTATTACTCAGATCAGCAATATTTTGTTTAAGCCTGAGATCAGTTCGGGATGCTTTTCTCCTGGATGAAACAGCCAGAAATGCGGTCATGAGTAACAGAAATCCAAGTCCAAGAATCGCCCCTGCAGCGTAAATTTCCCGCTCATTAATATGTTCATTTAAATGAGAGATCCTGGATTCGGTTTCGCTGATTCTTTCAACCACACCCTGATCAGTAAAGGCCAGCTTTTGAGACAGATCTGAGATTTCTTCACGGATGCCTTGTTCTAGTTCCTCAAAAGCATTGATATTTTCTTCCAGCTCCTGTTCCACCATGGATGATAACCCGTCAAATTTTGATTCAATATCAGCAATATTGCCGGTAAGTTCGGCAATACGATTTTCAACAGTCTCAACAGCCTCAATTCTGGAGAGATTATTTTCAATCCTGGCAGAAAGATCGGAAATACTCGCGTTGATCTCCTTGATTTTTTTATCTACTGTGGAAATATTCTCATCAGCAGCGGCAGTTCTTTTGTCTGTCTGCTCCTGGTCATATCTGATCTGGGCCAGGTTCTGTTCAATGGAGCTTAAACTTCCACCAAAGTCTTCCAGGCTATGGTCATATCCGCTTAATGAGCTATTCAGTTCGCGGATGTTTTTGTTGATTATCTCGATATATTCCCTGAGCAGGGACAGTTCCTGGGAAAGCATTATCTCGGTTTCAGAAACTTTGCGCCCCGTTGCCTGTCTCAAGGATTCCATGTCTTCTTCAAGTCTCATCATTCGAGTGGTCTGTCGATCGCGAAGAGCAGCCTCGCTTCTGACAAGATCTTCCATCTGACTGCGGATTGTCCCCAGTTCCTGTTCAAGGCCTGTGATTTGTGAAGAATCAGGTTCCTGGGCAGACGCCCCGGCGGCAATAAAAAAACAGACTGCAATGATGAACAAAGTGAGCTTCATATCAAGACTCCTTCTGCTTTATGAGACCTTTGCGACTAGTCTTTAATCAATATTGCTGTGAGGCAAAAGCGTTGTCTTAATTGGGGTTTGCCATGCAACAAAGGACAAGTGTCAAGGAATGTAATGTATTAATTTTATGAAGTGTCAGTCAAAAAATCAAATTAGGGTTTGTGAAAGAAATAATTTTGAACAGCATTTTCTTCAAGGTTTCCAGGTCCTTTCTCAAAGAATGATTCCTTTTTTTGCGCTGAGCTTATTTTGGCGCAAAACAACCGATAATCAGCAGGAGGCGTTTATGTTCAGCGCGACAACCCTTGATTTTTATACCCGTACATCCTGATTTCTGATGAGCTGGTCCAGGAAGTTGACCATAAACTCCCTTTGCTGTGGATTTGCGTAACAAATACACTCACACCTGATTTTTTCTTCACAGCGGACCAGCAGTTCCAGTTTCAGCCAGTTTTTTCCGACCTCAAGGGCCAGGTAGTAAGGGCCGCATTCATCCTGGTGCTCCTTTTGCTTTCCGGCCAGCAGATGCTCGGGCAGGGTGAACCAGAAAAGTCCTTTAACCGGGGACTTGTATGCTTTTTGAGAGATTGATTCCACAAGGACAGGCATGTCAGATGAATTAATTTCCTGAATAATATAGGATCTCATTTTTCAATTCCTTTTTTTCTGCTCTGATGGGCGTTTTCAGGGATATGTTCCTGGTCCAGGTTGAAAATTCTCCTGGTCAGGTCAATGAATCTTTGAGATGATCCTTCTTCCCTGGACCTTCTCTTGAGAAAGACAATGGGTTCATGGTAAAGTTTTCCCACAATGGAAAGAGCCAGCTGCTCCATGGCCTTGCGGCTGGTTTCATCCACTTCAGGACCCAGGACGCGCATGGTTTTCTTGAGTTCTTTCCTGGCGATGAGTTCGCCTCTGTTTAGAAGGTCAACAATGGTCGGGCTGAGGTCAAGTGATTTGAGCCAGTCAGAAAATTTTGTCACTTCCTCCCTTATTATCTCGCCGGCCTTGTCCGCTTCTTCCCTGCGATTGGCCAGATTTTCCTCGACTACTTCCTTTAAGTCGTCAATATCGTAAAGATAAACGTTATCCAGCTGGTTTACGTTGGGGTCAATATCCCTGGGCACGGCGATGTCAATGAAAAACATTGGCTGGTGTTTCCTTTTTTTGAGGACTTCCTTGACCTGGGACGCTCTGATTATGGTTGTTGCAGCTCCGGTGGAGCTGATGACAATATCCGCTCTGTGCAGGTTTTCCAGCATTTTTTCCATGCACATGGCTTGACCTTTATATCTGTTGGCCAGTTCCTGAGCCCTTTCCAAAGTCCTGTTGGCCACCATGATGTCTTTAAGGCCGCTGTTCAGCAGATGCAGGGCGGCCAGTTCAGCCATCTCCCCAGCTCCAATGAGCATTGCCCTCTGGTTCTGGAGCTCCCCGAATATTTTTTTGGCCAGTTCAACGGCGGCGTAGCTTATGGAAACAGCGCTGGATGATACAGCGGTTTCAGTGCGGATTCTTTTCGCGGCTGAAAAAGATTTGTGCAGCAGCCTGTTGATAATTACCCCGGCGGTCTTTTTCTCTACTGCCTTGCGGTAGGCGTCCTTGAGCTGGCCGAGTATCTGCGGCTCTCCAAGGACCATTGAGTCCAGGCTTGCTGCTACGGTAAAAAGATGATTGACCGCTTCCAGTCCTTCATAAGTGTAGACATGCTTTTTGAGCAGGTCCGGATCCTGCCGGCAGAATTCAGCCCACTTTTTAAGGACTATGGGCGCGATTTGATCAAGATTTAGTCCGCTGACGCACAGGATTTCAACCCGGTTGCAGGTGGAAAGAACCAGAGCCTCGCCCACCTTTCCATCTCTGTCCATAAGACCGTCATGTATCGGATTAAAGCCGGTCAGGGCGAATTTTTCTCTGATTTCGATTTGCGCGGTTTTATGATTGAGTCCGAAAAGATATATTTTTTGTTCCATTACGGCCTTAAGCTGTGGTGAGTTTCAGTGAAAAAATTGATGCCTATGAATGAAGTCAGGGTCAGGATAAAGATAAGAATAATCATCTGAGCTGGTTTTTTACCCTTCCATGCTCCGGAAATCCTTTTGTGAAAGAGCCAGGCAAAAATTAACCAGATGATCACTGTGATGACTTCCTTGGGATCCCAGGTAAATATGGTTTTCCATGTAAACGCGGCCCAGATGAATCCTGATAATACGCCTACCGTGTATAGAGGAAAACCTAAGATTACAGCCAGATGATTGGCCCGGTCAAAGCTGTGCAATGAAGGCATGTCTTTAGAGACATTGCTCAGTCTGGTCTTGGATTTAATCTTTCTGTCCAGATAAATATAAGTTACCCCGGCCCCAAAGGCCAAAGCCAGAAGGGCCATGCTGATAAACAATGATCCGATGTGCAGCCCAAACCACAGACCTTGAAGGATCCCTGGTATTGGAAGTGTGGAGGGAGAAATGGCCAGTGACCCGGTAAAAATAAGAAGAGCCATGGGGGCGGCTGTGATGGATAGAAATTTGAGCTTGAGCCTCCACCATAAAAAGAAATAAATAAGCAGAAACGACCAGGCCAGAAGACTTATGTAAAATTGGCTCTGGGTCAGTATTTCCCCTATGCCCAGTGTGTACTTCAAAACCAGATCAAGGCTGTGAAGTCCGAAACCCGTTGCCGTGATTATGACCGATCTGTCCTGGGTTTTTTTGCTTGAGTAGATAAGACCAATCAAAAACGACAGAGCTCCGGTAAAATAAAGGATGGCAATGAAAAAATCGAGAAGTCTAAAGGAGAGCATGGATTAAACCCTGTATCTGGTTGTGAGTGTCTATGGGCAGGATTGCGCGCAAAAGCGCTGCAAGTTCCTGTTTGCGGTCTGATTCAAGAAGTTTTGCCGCGTCTGAATCAACAATTTTCTTGAAATATTTCTTGTTTTGTTCCTGAGGCAGTTCCAGGGGTAACAGTATTTCTCTAACTCCTGCCAAAAGTCTGGTCAAGAGAGCGTATTCAGGCCCGTAAATTTCCTGGAGTTCCTTTTTGATTCTGGCAGTCAGGGCCGGGCTGCAGCCGCAGGTGGACACAGCAATAATCAGGTCCTGTCTGGAAAAGATCCCGGGCAGGATAAAATCTCCCTGTTCAGGTCGTTCAGCCACATTGCACCAGATATTTCTATTTCGGCAGGCCATTAACACCAGATCGTTGACCCGGGGATCGCTGGTGCAGGCAAAGGCCAGGTCACATCCTTCCAGATGCTCAGGGGTAAAATCTTCACGCAGATGTCTGATTATCTTTCCGGGATCCGGTATGTCAACTGAATCAGCATAAGGGTCAATTGCAATGATTTTGGAAGGAGAACACTTTATAAGAGTGCTGATTTTTCTGAGACCAACTTTGCCCGCGCCCACAACCACACAGGTTTTACCTCTTAGATCTAAAAAAATTGGATAATAGCGCATGTTTTCCTTGGAAATTTTAACTTAAAGCACTAAGACATGGAGCGAATCAATCCTTGTTTTCCATAAGATTACGCGAAATGGATCAAGTTGCCCGGGAGCATAACTTGGTATAAGCTCAAGATAGATTAGAAGCTGAAGTTGAATTTTCATGAGCCGGATAAAACAATTTTCCCCTTTTCCCGACTTCGTGAAGATTTATTGCAGACAGAGCTGCTTGTAAAGCCCTTGTATGCTCATTCTTTGTTTGACCTGGCCTGGTTGAAGGGTTTGATCTGTCCAAATTCCAACTTTAGGCGGGCTCAGAAAAACATTTCAGGCCATGAGCAAAAGTTAGCAAAAAAACCAAGAACAGCCTGAACAGGATGATTCATTTAGGAGCGTTGATTTCACATGATAATTCCAAGAACCAGTTATTATGACTTCAGCCAGGAAGCCAGGTAAACAGGAGTTCTGATAAATCAATGATTAAAGATAATTATGGGCGGACAGTAAGCTATCTGCGTCTCAGCGTCACCGACAGGTGCAATCTGAACTGTTTTTATTGCCGACCATGCAAAAACACTCGGTTTATGCCTCACAATGAAATACTGACTTATGAGGACATGTTTTATCTTCTTGGGGTTTTTTCCAGAATGAATGTGCAAAAAGTGCGTTTAACCGGAGGGGAACCCTTTGTCAGACGAGATATCCTGTATTTTCTCAACCGGGTTAAGAACAGTTTCCCAGACCTGGATATCAGGCTGACCACCAATGCCACCCTCATCGCCGGAAAAATCAGGGCCTTGAAGGATATTGGAATAAAGGGTCTCAATATCTCCCTGGATACCCTGGATAAGGAAAAATTTCAGCGGATAACCGGACGGGATTTTTTAAATAATGTTCTGACCAGTATTGACCGGTGTCTGGAAGTGGGCATCAGGGTAAAGATCAATGTTGTAGCCCTGAAGGGTGTTAATGACGATGAGCTTGAAGATTTTGTCAATATGGCCTTGAACAAGCCCCTGGATGTAAGGTTTATTGAGTTTATGCCCATAGGTCAGAAAACTCTCTGGCAAAGGGAACATTTCTGGTCATCACACGAGATTCTGCGTGCGGCCGGAAACATTGCCAGCCTTGAACCAGTGGCAGAGAAGGACAAAAATCATGGTCCGGCCAGGATATACAGTCTGCCCGGGGGGCTGGGCAGAATCGGAGTGATTTCTCCTTTAAGCAACCATTTCTGTCTGACTTGCAACAGGTTCAGGGTCACAGCGGACGGCCGCCTCAGGACCTGTCTTTTCTCTGACAAAGATTACCGGCTGCTGCCCTTGATCCGTTCACCTAAAATCAGCACTGAACAGCTTAAAAAAGTTCTGGAAAAGGCTGGGCTGAAAAAACCCATGGGCCATGAAATTGTGGACCAGAAAAACAAAAATGATAAAAGTTTCTGCCAAAGGGTCATGTCGTCCATCGGCGGATGAGCATCTGCAATCAGAAGTCCGAAGTCAGATGTCTGAGGTCGGATGTAAGAGGTCGGATGTCAGAAATCAGTGGTGAGAGAAGAAGACAGCCGGCGCCTTCTTGCGACATTGATGATTGGTCTGCAGTGTTCATATTGCCTGAGGTGTCCATAATAAAACAATGCTTAAAGTAACAATTGACCTTGAGGCCATAAGGCATAACTATCGCACTCTGAAATCAAAATCAGGCGTGGAAATGATGTCCGTGGTCAAGGCTGACGCCTACGGTCACGATATTGTCAGAGTGGCCGGAACTCTGTTTGCAGAAGGAGCAAGGACCTTTGCAGTTGGAACAGTGGGTGAAGGAGTGCTCTTAAGAAAGGCACTTCCACAGGCTGCCATCTGTTCCCTGCTTGGCCCGATTCTGCCCGAAGATTACCGTAATCTGGTTTTTTTCAATATTACCCCGGTTATTCATTCATGGGATCAGCTGATTCGTCTGGCGGAATCCTTGACTTCCAGGGATCAGCTGGGAATCTGTTTAAAGTTCGACACAGGAATGGGCAGGCTGGGGTTCAATTCTGATTTGTCCGGGGCTATTGTGGATTTTTTCAGATCAAATCCAGGGCTGAATCCTCAAATCATTATCTCCCATCTGGCTTGTGCTGACAATCCGGACATGAAACATAGGGTTATCCAGCAGGTTGAAACCTTTAACGCTGTAAGCCAGTTTTTTAATCAGGCTGGTTTCAAGCATAAGAGATCGCTGGCAAATTCAGCGGCTATCCTTAATGTTCCGGAAGCCATGGCCGATATGGTCAGACCGGGAATAGCCCTTTACGGAGGCAATCCATTTGCGGGTACTTACTGTGAGGACAAAGGGCTCTGCCTGAAACAGGCCATGGGGGTCAGCGCTCAGGTGTTATCTGTGCATCAGCTTCTCAGGGGTCAGGGCATCAGCTATGGTCTGACTTTCACCGCGCCCAGGGATATGAGGGTGGCCATAATCGGCTGCGGTTACGCGGACAACTATTCCAGATCTCTGTCCAATAAAGCTTGGATGCAGTATAACGGGCAAAGACTGCCCGTTCTGGGCAGGGTCTGTATGCAGCTTACAGCTGTAGATGTTTCATCCGTTCCAAAGATAACCCCTGGGGACCAGGTCTTTGTGCTGGGGGGGGATGGTCCGGGCAGCATAGACGTCCATGAGCTGGCATGCTGGTGGCAGACAATTTCCTATGAGGTTTTCTGTCTGCTGGGAAAAAATGAAAAAACATTTATCAACCCCTGATTGTTTCAGGTTTTGAATGTGGATCCTGTTTTCTTTTCTTACCGCGGTATGCGAGGCCATTAAGGACGGTCTCTGTAAGAAATCTTTAATAAATTTCGATTTTTTTACTATTTCCTGGGCCTGGAAGGTTTTCAGTCTTCCTTTTATCCTTCCGCTTATTTTTTTTACCCCAATCCCTGAGTATTTGTCCGGTGAGTTCTGGATGGCCCTTTTGGTTGGGGGAAGCTTGAATATCCTGGCCACTCTCCTTTATGTCAGAGCAATCAATCTGTCCGATCTATCCATAACTCTCCCTCTGCTGAGTTTTACGCCTGTATTTCTTCTTGTTACCTCGCCGGTTATGGTGGGTGATATCCCGAATCTTTCGGGATATGCGGGGGTATTTTTTATCTTTGCCGGTTCATATCTGCTGGGAGTTAAAGACAGATCAACCATCATCAGTCCTTTCAAGGCCATAGTCAAAGAGCCGGGGGCAAGGCTGATGCTCCTGGTGGCTTTGATCTGGAGCGTTGCCGCCAATATGGACAAGATCGGGGTTATGGCCACCAGTCCATTTTTCTGGGCGGTTTGCGTGCAGAGCTTTATTTCTCTTGGCCTGACCATTGTGCTGTTTTTCAAGCGGTCAGCATTGAGGGGCAGGACAGGCGGCAATCTGAAGCTCCTTATCCTCATTGGTTTTTTTACCGGGGCTGGATTTGTTTTCCAGATGACCGCCATACAAACGGGTTTGGTTCCTTATGTGATTGCCATCAAAAGGACCAGTATCATTATGGGCGTGCTCATAGGCGGCCTTTATTTCATGGAAAAGGATCTCAAAACCAGGATCACGGCTGTCGCGGTCATGCTGGCAGGTGTTTTTCTCATTGCTGTTTCCTAACAGAAGTCTATATTTTACCCATTCTTTTGCGGAAAAATAATTTTTCAAGTTCTACAAAATAAAACACAGCTATGCCAAAGATGAATATTTTTATCCAAGCCCATAATCCAAGGCCCTGGGTATGGAAAATATACTGCATGGGCGGAAGATAGGTAAAGCTGAGCTGGAGTATGACCAGCACCCCAATGGAGATAAGCACGGGCCGGCTGCCCAATAAACCCTTCAGGTTCCAGGATGGCTCGTAAATATACCGGCTGCTGAACAGGTAAAATACCTGGCCCATGACCAGAGTATTAATCGCTGCGGTACTTGCCAGGTTTTGAGATGATCCTTCAGCAAGAACAAGCTGGTAATGACCCAGGGCTCCGATTACCAGGAGTATTGAGACGAAAAATACTCTCCAGAGCAAAAAACCCGACACAAGCTCTTCGTCAGATGGTCTGGGCGGTCGTTTCATTACATTGGCTTCCGAAGGCTCAAAAGCCAGGGCCAGGGCCAGACTGACCGCAGTGACCATGTTTATCCAGAGAATCTGGGGCGGGCTGATGGGAAGGGAAAATTGGCCTGAAGAGTCAATCAGACCAATGCCCATGATAATGGAGGCTATAACCACCAACGCCTGACCACCGTTTGTGGGAAGTATAAACAGGATGGCCTTTTTGAGGTTGTCGTATACTGTTCTTCCTTCTTCAACAGCGCTGGCAATGGAGGCGAAGTTATCGTCAGCCAGGACCATGTCCGAAGCTTCCTTGGCAGCCTCTGTGCCGCTTCGGCCCATGGCCACGCCTACATCAGCCCTTTTCAGGGCCGGAGCGTCGTTGACTCCGTCCCCGGTCATGGCCACGATATGATTTCTGGCCTGCAGGGCTTTGACCAGCCTTAGTTTATGTTCAGGGCTGGTCCTGGCAAAAACATCTATTTCCGGGGTAATTTTTTCCAGTTCATCATCGCTTTTCTTTTCCAGGTCATGGCCGGTCAGGGCTGTCTTACCGTCGCCTATGCCCAGTTTTTCAGCTATTGACAGGGCGGTGAGGACATGATCCCCGGTGATCATCTTGACCCTTATCCCGGCTGATCTGCACTCTCCGACTGAAACGCAATCTCCGATAAGCCTGGCAGCAGCTTCGATTGCTTCTTCCCTGGGCGGATCAATAATTCCCAAGAGGCCAAGAAGAATGAATCCCTGCTCAACATCCTTATCCCTGATTTCCTTGATGCCCTGATCAGCAGGCTTAACAGCCACTGCCAGGAGCCGCTGTCCTTTGGAAGCGATTTTCTCACCCTCTTCTTTCCAGAAGTCCTGATCAATGGGCTTGTCTTCCTGGGCGTGTCTCTGAAGGGAACATCTTTCAAGAATTCTTTCAGGAGCCCCTTTAAGAATGATGATTTCACCCTCTTTTTGAGACCGGTTAAGGGTGGCCATGAATTTTTTTTCCGAACTGAACGGCATGAGGTTTAGCCTGGGGTAGTCCTTGTTCACCTGGTCATGGGTCAGACCGGCCTTCATGGCCACTGTGACCAAAGCGCCCTCAGTTGGGGCTCCATCGAGCTTCCACTGTCCGTCAGACTCGTGTACAAGGGCTTCATTGCACAGCAGGGCAGACCTGAGCATCTCCATGAGCACGGAATGTTCTTTGGGATCAGTTTTATTGCTCTGTTCATGAAATTCTCCCTCTGGGGAATATCCAACCCCGGTCACTTCATAGAGGAGGTCACCTGTTCTGATTATCTGAACGGTCATCTCGTTTTTGGTCAGGGTTCCGGTTTTGTCAGAGCAGATGATGGTCACTGAACCAAGAGTTTCAACTGCCGGGAGCCTGCGGATGATGGCGTTTCTTTTGGCCATTCTTTGAACGCCTATGGCCAGTGTTATGGTCATGATGGCGGGCAGGCCCTCGGGAATGGCAGCTACGGCCAGTCCCACAGCAGCCAGAAACATGTCGCTGGCTCCATAATCCCTGATAACTATGCCGAAGAAAAAAGTTAGTCCTGCCAAAAGCAGAATGGCTATGGTCAGCTTGTGTCCGAATTTGGCCACCTGCCTGAGCAGGGGAGTTGTAAGGGTATCCACCTGGCTCAACATTGAGCTGATGCGCCCGATCTGGGTTAGTTCAGCGGTAGCCGCGACCACGCCTTTGGCTTGACCATATGTTACCAGGGTTCCTGAAAAGGCCATGTCAGTTCTGTCACCAAGGGAAGTGTCCTCATCCACCTCATAAGGGTTTTTACTTACTGGAACGGATTCTCCGGTCAGGGCGGATTCATCAACCTGGAGGTCGCTGGTTTCAAAAAGCCTCAGGTCCGCGGGAACCTTGTCCCCCGGCTTAAGCAGGACCACGTCTCCGGGCACAAGGTTCTCTGCCTCGAATGTTGTTCTTTTGCCGTCTCTTAAGATCACAGCCTTGGGAGCAAGCATGCTTCTTATGCTGTCCAGGGATTTTTCAGCCTTGCCCTCCTGGATAAATCCAATCAACGCATTAACTATGGTCACTCCGAAAATGACCATGGAGTCCACCCACTCCTGCAGAAGGGCGGTAACCACGGCAGCTGCCAGTAATACATATATAAGCACATTATGAAACTGAAGCATGAAACGCATCAGAGGGCCGCGTTTTTCAGCCTGGGCCAGGGAATTGGGTCCGAAAGTCTCAAGCCTTTCCCGAGCCTGTTCAGATGTGAGGCCTTGAGGTGAAGATTCCAGTATTTCAAAGGCTTCCTGAACAGGAACCCCGTGCCATTTTTTTTTCTGATTGATCTTTGACTCGTTTACCACTGTCTTCCTCCAAAATTAAGTTCATCCTGATTTTTATTATGCCAGATACACCTGTGCTTGTCCATGACAGAAAAGCGGGGAGCCGTGACAACTTGGAGGTTTTGGGTATAGCTTATGGCATTTTAAGGCACCTTGAAGAGAGGTCTTTTTTTTCAGCGTAAACCGGAAAGATTTATATTCAAGCTGCTTTTTTTGTGAATCAGGAGCCTATGTTGAAAATAATTTGAACAATCGGGCTGGAAGAAAAAATCAAAATAAACTATTTTTAGAGAAAATCGTCAAAATTTGAAGAAAATCTAATTTTGTAATGTTAATAAATTATTTAAATCTGTTTATAAGTTGTGTCTCGTCCTCATTAGCACTGGTTTTTGAAGTTTGATCTGTAAACAATAGTCAGGTCAGTTAAAAAAACATTTATTTAAAATTATAATAATAATAATAGTATGTTATATTGTAAGCAAAAGAATATGAATATAAGGAGAAATAGGCTTTTTTTTCAGGTTGCCACATGAAAGAAGATTTGAGTAAACATGATCCCCATGATGAACGCTTGGGAAAGAATACTTAAAATCCTCGAAAAATCTCTTAAACCTGGACTTTTCAAGCTGTGGATCAGACCCCTTAGAGGAAATTTTAAGCCTGAGTCCAGATGTCTCTGTCTTGAGGCCCCCAATGAGTTCATTGCCACCTGGGTCAAAGACAAACTTGAGGACGCTATTCTCGAGTCCTGTCAGGATGTCCTTGGTCTGACTCCTGAACTGGTTATCACCTGCTCCAGCAATAACAACTGCCTCTCAAGTCCCGTCAAAACATGCAGAAACATTATCAGGCAAGAGCAGCCAGCTCTGCCGGTTAATACACCATTAAAGGTTGTGTCCAGTTTTCAGTTCAAATTTGAGGACTTTGTTGTTGGACCATGCAATGAGCTGGCGTTTGTGGCTTCAAAAAGCTTCTGCCGGGAGAATGTATCCTCAGATCAACTATTTCTCTGCTCTTCCACTGGATTGGGCAAAACGCATCTTGCCCAGTCCATGGGAAGCTTTATGGCCGGCCTGGCCAATAAAAAAAATGTCCGTATCGCCTATCTGACCGCGGAAGAATTTGCCAACCAGCTGGTCATGGCCATAAAAAGCAAAAGGATGGAGGAATTCAAGGCCAGGTTCAGGGATCAGATTGACGTGCTTCTGCTTGAGGACGTTCATTTTTTTCAAGGCAAGGAAAAAATTCAGAACGAGTTTCTCTCCACTTTCAATTCACTTCAGTGTCAGGGTAAAAAGGTGGTGCTTACCAGTACTTTTCTGCCCAAGGAATTAAATGACATCGATTCCAATCTGGTTTCAAGGATGTGCCGGGGTTTTCTGGCCGTGATTGACAGGCCTGACATGCGTACCAGACAGGAGATTGTCAGAAAGAAAGCCAGATCTCTTCAGGTTGGCCTGTCCGATGAAGTGACTGATTTTCTGGCTGGCAGCATCAAGAATGATATCCGCCAGCTGGAGAGTTGTCTGCATAATCTCGTTTTCAAGGCCAGGATGCTCAAGGAGAGCATTACCCTTGACCTTGCCATGCAGGTTATTCAAAATTTTGATGTTCAAAAACATAAAATGGACCTGGACCAGATACTTGAGCAGGTCTGCAGGCTGTTTCAGGTTTCACGGGAGAGTATCTGTTCCAGAAGCAGGAAAAAACAGCATGTCATGGCCAGGAATGTGGCATTCTATATTGCCAGAAGATTCACGGATTTTTCACTGAAAGAGATCGGCTACAGGCTCAATCGAAGACACTCCACCGTAATCAAGGGAATTACCAATGTTGAAAAGGAGATTTCCCGCAAATCTCCTCTGGGCAGGCAACTGAAGCAGACAGTAAATCAAATCGTGGCCTAGCTGGGTGTTGAAAATCTTTCAATTGCTGTGTCGTTTCTCCGGCACCCACTTGAGATGTCAGTACTGACATCTCAAGTGGGTGCCGGATTGCTCCTTGCACTTGGAATTTTTGAACACCCTGCTTGGTAAGGGCTTTTTCAACAAGCTGCTAGCAGGTATCCTGATTCTCCATCTTCCGGAGAACAGAATTCGAAAAAAGTTAACTATGTCTTCCTCTCAGTGGGAAGGTTGTCCAGCCGTGCTTCAGACCATGGCTAATTCCATATTGCCCCAGACCAGCAAATCCTTTCCCATCTGCACCAGAATTCCGGTAATCCCTTTTTTTTGCAATTCCGGCCTCATCTTGTTAATCCGGGCCAGGGATTTTTTTGACCGGACCATATTGCACAGGGCCGTGGCAGCCGCGTCAGCAACGGCACCGGACCTGGACCTGACAGTGACCAGATCGCCCAGGCCCAGGCTCAGGGAATGTCCGATGGTGGAGGAGGAAGAACAGACAGCGCAAGGAGTCTCCTCTTTGAATATTTTGATGCCCAGGGTAACAGGCTCGTCAGGGTGGGGAAGAAGTCCCACAATCCTGTCGGTTCTGGAATGAATAAAAATATCTCCGCCGTTTTCCACCAGAATATCTGGACTTATTTTGCTCGCGTGGTCTGCTATATGCTGGGCTATGGCCCCAGCCACCGCTGCCATGGGGCCAACCCCGAACAATCCGGCCGCCAGGGCCATGTCTCTGACTATGTCAGGACAATTTTTTGTTATTTCCACGGGAACAAGTGATTCAGCGAATTCCGGATGCAGCATGATATATCCCTTGATATCCCTGCGCAACAGGTTCAACCGCTCCAGGATCAGGGATTTAAGATCCCTGGCGCTGATAATATAAAGATCGCTTTGTTCCAGAACTACCTGGTAAGCTGTCTCTCCAGGGGCCGGACAGCAGATGTTCCTGTAAGATCGGACAGGGTTTGAATAGTTCATTTTTTTGTAAAATAATGAAGTTTGTTCAGGTTCTGGCCTTTAACGATTTTTTTGATTATATAAGTGATTGTTCAGAGCCTGGACACCAGGAACTGTCCTGGGCATTCTCATGGCCATGGAATTATTGGACACTTTAATTAAATGATATCAGTAATCATACCAACTTACAACAGGGCTGGTTTCCTGAAAAGAGCCGTGTCTTCAGTGCTGGCCCAAAGCTTTAGGGAAATTGAACTGATCATTGTGGACGACGGCTCCACCGATGAAACCAGGCGGGTGGTGCAATCTTTCAATGACAAGAGATTAACCTGTTATTATCAACAAAATAAAGGGGTCTCATCAGCCAGAAATCTGGGCATCAGCAAAGCTTCAGGAGAATATATAGCTTTTTTGGATTCTGATGATTACTGGCTGCCCACAAAACTTGGATGTCAACTCAGGTTTATGCGGGAAGGAGGTTTCAGGATTTCCCAAACAGAGGAAGTCTGGGTTAGAAAGGGAAAAAGGGTCAATCCCATGGTTAAGCATCAGAAGCCATGTGGGTGGATTTTTGAAAAATCCCTTGAACTATGCCTGGTAAGTCCATCCTGCGTGCTAATGGAGAAAAACCTTATTCAGAAGTTCAATTTTAATGAAAGCCTTATGGCTTGCGAGGACTATGATCTCTGGCTGAAGATAAGTCTTGAACATCCTGTTGCTCTTTTGCCCCGAGCTTTAACTATTAAAACCGGGGGACATCCTGACCAGCTTTCCGGAAAAATAATTGGCCTTGACCTCTTGCGCATATACTCCCTTGTTCATTTAAAGAAGAATCATCTGCTCAGCGCTGATAAAAAAGAAATTCTGGAAAAGGTCCTGATGAAAAAGGCTGGAATTTATTTCAGGGGATGTCTTAAAAGGGGAAGGCAGGAAGAGGCCTCAAGGGTTAAAAAAATCCTTGAAGACAGTTTATGGGAGCATCCAGAAGAAGCTAACAATTTGGATTCCTGAAACAATTAATTCAAAGTCATACCGGCAGGCTCATCAGCTGATTTCTTTTTTGCTGATGGCCCGGCTTTTTAAGGCGTCCAGGATGTCTGACAGGACCGCCTTGACGTGTTCACGAATATCTCCGGCCACAATGATAAACAAAAGGTCGTCTCCGGGCATGAGAACTCCCTCATTGGCCTGGACAAGTATCCTGAAGATGCCCGGCTTTTTTTCAAAATCTTTTCTGATTTCCTCGATCTTGTCATAGTCAGGGGTCACCTGAATCCTGGAGACCTTGGAACGGTCTTTTCTAGACCAGGCACGCACCACTCCGTTATGAATCAGCAGCATGCCCACATTTTCACTAAAACCAGGCTCCTGTTTAAGGGTCTGAATAGTTTTGGAGATGTCCATGTTTGCGCTTGTATTTTTTGTTCAATTATATCTTGAAGTTAAAGAATGATTGTATTTATTCTGTCGGACAAAAATAAAAAAGCGGGCCTTCTGGCCCGCTTTTTTAACGCATAGAATGTTTGATAGATTAAACGCATCCGGTCGGTTTGGGGAGTCCGGCCATTTTACAAGCTCCCTTGCCCGGTCCGGAGGGAAACAGTTCATAGATATGTTTGAGTTTGAATCCGGTAACCTTGGACAGGATACGAACCATGGGTGCGATACCGTTCTTTTTGTAATAATCCTGAAGGAAATCCAGAACTTTCTGGTGTTCCTCTGTGATTTCCTTGATTCCTTCAGAATCTTTGACATACTCCACCCATTCAGGACACCAGTCCTCAAACTTCTGCAGGAAACCGTCTTCATCAATGTCAAATTGTTTCCCCTGAAATTCCACAAGTGCCATACTAATTACCTCCTTAATTGATTTTCCGAAAAATCGCCGACCTTGTCAGCGTCAAACGCAAACTGCATTTGATTCATGAAAATTATTCAAGTTTTGTTGAACAAAACAAATTATATTTAAAGTGCATAATGCTTTTTTGTCAATGCCTTTATTGCTTGAATTTGATATTACCTTCACAAGCTTATTTTATCAAGACTTTTTTTCGCGTAATCAAGAGTTGGATCAAGTTCAATGGCTTTGGACAGCATTTCAATGGCAGTCTTGTTCTGTCCTTTCTTCTGGTAACATAAGCCAAGGTTAGCCATGTCAGTAGCTGATCCGCTGTCCAGATCCAGGGCTTTTTGAAAATTTCTGGCTGCTTTTTCAAAATCATTTTGTTTAAAATAGGCCACACCCCGAAGATTGAAGAATTCCTTGACCAAAGGATCCAGATCAACGGCCTTGTCCAGAAAAGGCAGGGTCTTTTTCCATTCTCCTTTCAGGGAAAGGGTATAGGCGCAGTAGAAGACATTCAGAGCGGCAGATTCATTGTCCGGCTGGATTGCCTGGGCGTGCATGAAAGAATCCAGGGCCTGGTCAAGTTTGTCCAGGCGCAGGTAAATCATTCCTCTGAAAAATGGAATGAAAAATGCGTCAGGATATATTCTGGACAACTCTTCCAGTTTGTCTCCGGCTGAGGAAGGATCGATTTCCTCGGCCAGGACGCGGCCCACGAACATACCTATGCTGGCATGGGGAGTTCTTTCCCGGAAAAGAAAACCAGGAATGAAATTGAAATTGGTTGGGACATCCAGGTCAGGGTGCATGGTAGAGAGCGAGTAAAGATAGTAACCCATTGCTGCAAGACCCTGGCTGAGATGGATCAGCTCCTGTCCCATATCCGGATGGGATATGTCCGGCAGGGAGGAAATGTCCACTGTTTCGCCCCTGATCAGCCAATCCATTTCTTTTAATGAGGTAAATTTGGGCAGCCCGGATGCTTCGTAGTTGCTGCCTGTGTGGAAATCACCTGCCAGCTGGGCCACTTCAGTCAGAGTGCGGATTGCGGCCTTGTCCGGGGTGGTGGCGGTTCCGGCAGCGAACACGATTTCACTGAGCTGGGGAAAAGTATGGGGATCATACGCGACGGCACCGATTGTGGGAGCAGGGTATCCAAGAGCAAAGTCCTTGAGTTTGACCTTGATGCCCTGTCTGGTAAACCTGGCCAACAGTTCTTTCAGGGTTGGGTCAGTGATGGAACCCGGATCAATGGTGGGCGTAACCGGTCGTGTTCTGTCCAAAAGGGCGTTGGTGTGCCTTTCCAAAAGTTCACAGGCTCCCTGAAGGATTGATTCCTCAAAGGTATTTCCAGCACTGCTGCCGTTGAATTCGTTCAGCTTCTTGAACCAGTCCAGGGGGACGTATTCCTCATGTCGGGCGTGTATATTGGTGGCTAGAGTGAATTTCCATTTCACAAGGTCCAGGGTTTTCTCGGCCTGTTCAACAGATATTTCCTCGCCAACGGACTTGATGATTTCTTTTGTGGAAATGAGCTTTTCGCCCCATCTGGATCTGGCTTCTTTCCAGGTATGACGCACAAAGTTGTCCGGGTTGTTCACAAAACCGAAATAGGAATATCTTTCTGCCAGCTCCATCAAAGCCGAGCACTGGGATTGAACCGCGGAAGCGCCCTTGCCCATCTGCTGGCGTTTTGGCACGCCTATTTCCCTGGCTTTGGTCCCGTAATAACTGAAATATACGGGTATATTCAATCTGCCGGTATCAATGCGTTTAAGTTCTTTTAAGATTGCTTGTCCATGCCGGTTAAAGGCCTGAGTAACCCTGGCTAAAGTTTCCTCCGGGCAAACAGCCTTGTCAGCGTCAGCAGTGTACTTTTTAAGGGATTTGCCGATAGTGATCATGCTTTTTTGGCCTTCATTCTGTAAATGGCGCAAAGAAATTTTTCCTTTTGATCCTGCTGATCATCCTTTCCTTTATAACCGATATTTTTCTGAGTTATGTGGAATTCATCTTTTGCCCCTTGAAAGAATTTCCTGGCTTTTCTTTTGTAATCAGCGGCCAGGATCACTTCTGAAGTGGGATTGTTTTTCAGGTGATTAAGAAGAAATTTTACCAGACTCCTGCTCCCGCTTTCAGGACAAAAAATTTCAGAACCAATAATATAATCAAATTTCTGGGCCAGTCTGTCTCTGGTAAAGTCCACCTGAAGGACACCGGCCCTGTCCTGAAGACTATTTTTCAGAATGTTTATTTTGGAGAAGATCAGAGCATCCAAATTATAGTCAGAAAGAATTACATTAAAACCCCTGGAAGCGGCAAAAAGCCCGGCCAGGCCTATTCCGCAACCCAGCTCGATTACTTTGTTCCGGTCAGGGTCAGGGGTGAGTGAGGTCAGATAATAGCTTAAAAGTATGGAGGCAGGCCAGATTTTGGCCCAGAAGGGAAGTTCTATCTTGCTCCCTGGTTCTTCAACCAGACGGTCAATATATCTGTCAAGGTCAACCAGCTGGAGAATCTGCAGACGATGGTCGTCCACCCGGACATCTTCAAAAGCGACCTCGTATTTGTGGGAGATTATGTTCAATAAATGATCAAGGTTATTTTCAAAAATAATTTGGGAAGCTTGCAAATAAAACTCCTTTGCTGAGGCAATACTTGTCCTGTTTTGAAACGAAATTATCAGGTTTTTTGCTTAGATCTTTGTAACTGGATGAGCTGAAAAGATGGATCATTTACATTGGTTATAAATCTGGAGCGGGAGACGGGATTTGAACCCGCGACTTCAACCTTGGCAAGGTTGCACTCTACCACTGAGTTACTCCCGCGGGAGTAATGGAGGCGGCATCCGGATTTGAACCGGAGAATGGCGGTTTTGCAGACCGCTGCCTTACCACTTGGCTATGCCGCCTTACGAATCTGGAGCGGGAGACGGGATTTGAACCCGCGACTTCAACCTTGGCAAGGTTGCACTCTACCACTGAGTTACTCCCGCAATAGAGAAAAGGATTGATAAGGCAGAGCTGAAAAAGTGTCAAGAATAAATTACCCGGGATCTACTAAGCTCCTTTTCATGTTTATGGGTTTTCCGGCAATCAGATAGTGTTTTTCTGTCTTTTTCAGGGCTAAAGTAAAGGGCGAATTATTCACTTAATTTTTTAAGTGATGAAAATAACGTGACAAACAAGGTGGCTGTTCTGTTTCAGAAATGTTTTTTGCCCATGATGGTATAGCTGACGCCGTCAAGCTTTCTGAAGGGCAGGCCTTTTTTTATTCCGGCAAAAGCTTTTTGATGGTCCCTGACCAATGTTCCACCGAGATAGTCTATTCCCATGTCCAGCAGACAGGCAGCCATGGGCGTGCTGGGGCCCAGCACAATCTTGACCGCGTTTTTTCTGGTCAGGTTAAGGATTTCGCCCAGGGAGTTGTTAAGCAGGGAAGTTGCGGTAATAGCTATAAGATCAGCCAGAGGCAGGATGTGGTTTTTCATTTTCTCCGGAATATCATTGGCTTTGGGTGATAATTCCAGGATCCAGAAGTTTTTGAAATCCTGTCCCATTCTCTCCACAAAGGGAAAATGGCCTATAATGGCAACATTCTTATTTTCCCCAAGGTAAAGGATAAGTTCCTGAATTTTGATTTCAGGACCAGTGATCCCTTTGTTTAGCAAAGAATTAACTGCTGCCAGACCCCAGGAAGCATTTATGGTATTCTGATATTCCAGGTTTCTGAGCATGCCGTGGACTGATGCGTAAGGTTCATGATCCCAGGTCTGCTGGCGGGGGAAGCTTCGCAGTCTGGAGCAGAGTCCCGCGTTGGACTCGTTCATGACAGCCACCATGTGCGGTCCCGACAAAGTGTTCATTAAGCCCTGATCAGGCTTGCCCATGGCTTCGGTGATGATGGCATCAATTATGTATGATTGGGTTATGGTCATTTTGAATTATTCTTTGCGGTTTTTGGGTCAGTCAGTTTTTTTTATTGAACCGGGCACTCATTTTTTTACTCATTGTTCAGGCTTATTACAATATTAAATTTTTCCTGAAAGTCTGTTCATATCTTTACATTTTCCTGATTATGTTTTAAGTTATATCTTTTCATGTAAGGAGAGGATATGGTTATGGATAACTCAGACATCGAATATTTGAGAGATCTGCTCAGGAAAATGCGCCAGGATATTCAGCAAAAAGGTGAGAATACCATTGAAGATATGACTGAAGACCGGGAAATTTACGCGGACCCGGCTGACAGAGCTTCTGCTGAATCTGACAGGGCTTTTATCCTTCGGTTAAGGGACAGGGATCGCAAGCTTATACAGAAGATCGATCAGGCTCTGGACCGAATAGAAGAAGGCAGCTTCGGTATCTGTGAGGATTGTGGAGAGGATATTTCCATAGCAAGGCTTAAGGCCCGTCCTGTCACCACCCTTTGTATAAAATGCAAGAGCAAGCAGGAACAGGCTGAAGCACTGCAGGGAGATTGATTTTCCGTTAAATAGGCTCAATGGCGGCATTAAAGCATATCCAAAGTTTTTTTAAGCATAAAATCAGGGTTGACGCCATTTTCAGGCTGGATAATTGACCATGATGACCCTGGTTGAAAGCTTGCGGCTGGAAAAATATGGAAGCGAATTTTTTTCGTTTTGCCGTTGAGGAGCTTTTCCATAAAATACACGGACTTCGAATAAAGAAGGTTTTTATGCCCGCTCAGGGGGTTTGGACCTTTTCTTTTGACAACTCCCTGAACCTCATCTTTTTTCGCGCGCCTAAGGGCGGAGGTTTTTTTCTTTCCCAAGAAAAGCCTGCCAATCCTTCAGAACCTTCTGCCCAAGCCATGCTTCTGCGCAAGAAAATCAGAAATAAAAGAATTGTTTCCTGCCAAAATTTGTGGCCATGGCGAAAAATGGCCCTTGAAATGTCTGCTACCAGAGAATTTCTCATTCTGGACATCTGCAGGGGCGTCTTTATTGAAAACCAGACAGCAGTTCCTGAAGCTTTAGTTGCCTGGCCTGGTCTGGATGAGATTCTATCCAGCATTGAGATCTGGAAGGCACATCCCCAGATCACACCACCATTGAGGGACGCTTTGTCAGGGATGAGCGAAGATGATTGCCGGGAACTGCTTGATCATCTAAGGCAGGGGATTGCCCCGGGATTTTATCTTTACCAGGACAGCAAAGGCGGGGAAAAGCCGGGCTGTTTTCTTCCAGGCAATTTTTCCGGAGAGTACCAGTCTTTTGAAAGCCCCCTGGAAACGGCCAGGGCTTATGGATGGCCAATAGTTCATGAAATGGTCACCCAGGGTTTCAATCAGTCCAGGATTGTTAACTCTCAAGTGAAAAGACTGAGCAGAAATCTGACCAAGATTGACAATGACAGGATCAGACTGGCTCAAATGGTCGAGGAGGGGGATTTTGGCAACCTGATAAAGTCAAACCTGCACGTTCTTGATTCCAAGGCCAGGATGAAAGAAGTGATCCTTAAAGATGAAAAAGGTATTGAGCGCTTAATCAAGCTTGACCCCAAAAGGACAATCCTGGAAAATATGCAGGTATTTTTTAATAAAGCTGCCAAGGGCAGGCGCGGGTTGGATTTTATTGAAACAAGAAAAAAAGAACTTCAGGAAAAGATTGATAATCTTTCTGACGAGTTGATTATTGACCATTCATCCCTAACAGAGCGTCCTGCTTCAATTGGCAAAGGCAGGGGCACCAGCTCAGGGACCATGTCCAGATTTTTTCGGTCCAGTGATGGCTTCTTAATCCTTCGGGCCAGAAACAGACAGTCCGGGCATAAACTCCTGAGCAGGGAAGCCAGCCCCCATGATCTATGGTTTCATGTTCAGGACGGGCCAGGAGCCCATGTAATCCTTAAAAGAGCCCATGAACTGGTTCATGTGCCTCAGAAATCCCTGGAAGAGGCGGCAAATCTGGCTGCTCTGGCCAGCTACAGGAAAAATGATCACAAGGCCCTGATTTATTGCGCCAGAGTCAAAGACGTGCGTAAAATAAAAGGTCTGGAGCAGGGAAGGGTACAAGTGGGAAAGGTCCTGAAATCCATTCTGGTCAATATTGATCCTGAAAAAGAATCCATGCTGGAAATAACCAGATGATACTTTCCAGATATCCTCTGAACCCGGCATTATTTTTTACCTAATGGAGGTTAACTTTGAGCAGTGATTTTGAGACTCATCTGAATGAGCTGCAGGAAAAAATTTATGATCAGACCCTGGAGTCTTTTGGTCCGGAGGTCTTTAAGCGCTGGAAAGAACCCATGTACATGGGCAGGATGGAAAATCCCCATTCAAAATCCAGGTTGACAGGATCTTGTGGGGACAGCGTGGAGATATATCTCAAATTTGAGAATGATAAAATCTGTGAAGCTCTTTTTTTCAGTGACGGTTGCGGCCCCAGCGTTGTATGCGGATCAGTGGCCTGTGAACTGGCTCTGGGCATGGATATTGAAAACGCGGCTTCAGTTACAGGGCAGGATATTCTGAAAGTGCTGCAGGGCCTGCCGGAAGATAAAGAGCACTGTGCTTTCCTGGCAGCTCAGGCCCTGCAGGAGGCTGTTCACGATTATATGAGAAAAACATGACCATATTTGGTCAATCAGGCTGATTTTGCTTCCTGTTCATAGATGAGCAGGGGTTCGATCCCGTTTTCCACTACAGCCTTGTTTATTATGCATTCCTTAACCCCCTTGAGGGACGGGAGCTCGTACATGACCTCAAGCATAATGCTCTCCATGACGTTTCTCAGGCCCCTGGCCCCGGTTTTTCTTTCCAAGGCCTTTGTCGCTATGGATTTGAGGGAGTTCTGGGTAAATTTGAGCTTGATATTGTCAAGTTCCATCATCTTCTGGTATTGCTTAACCAAGGAGTTTTTGGGCTCACTCAAGATCCTGATCAGATCGTTCTCGGTCAATTCCATGAGCGAGGAAACAACAGGTATCCTGCCGACGAACTCGGGAATAAGTCCGTACTTGATCAGATCTGCCGGATGAGCCATGCTTACAAGAGTGTCGGATGATTCATTTTTTTTGTTCATGAGATCAGCCCCGAAACCCATGCTGCTCCGCTGGATTCTTTGTTTGACTATTTTGTCCAGACCGATAAACGCCCCTCCGGCAATAAAAAGGATGTTTGAAGTATTCAGGCGGATAAATTCCTGCTGGGGATGTTTGCGTCCTCCTTTAGGCGGAATATTGGCCACAGTACCTTCGATTATTTTAAGCAGGGCCTGCTGCACTCCTTCCCCGGAAACGTCTCTGGTCAGGGAGGGACTGTCCGTCTTTCTGGATATCTTATCGATCTCATCTATATAAATAATGCCTTTGGCTGCGTTTTCCAGGTTGTAATCGGCATTCTGAACCAGTTGAACCAGAATGTTTTCAACATCTTCTCCCACGTATCCGGCTTCAGTTAATGTGGTGGCGTCGGCAATGGCAAAGGGAACCTTGAGTATCCTTGCCAGGGTCTGGGCCAGAAGCGTCTTGCCCGAGCCGGTAGGACCAATGAGAAGGATATTGCTCTTATCCAGCTCCACATCGTCTTTTTTCCTGGTGTAGCGAACTCTTTTGTAATGGTTGTAAACAGCTACAGCCAATATTTTTTTGGCTTCCTCCTGGCCGATCACATAATCGTCAAGTGCTTTTTTTATATCCTCAGGAGGAAGGAGCACGCTGCTGTCTTGTTCTTCACCATTGTGATCCTGGGCAATAATCTCGTCGCACAGGTTCACGCATTCATTGCAGATGTAAACGTCAGGTCCGGCTATGAGTCGCTCTACCTCTTCCTGAGTCTTGCCGCAAAATGAACAGCAAAGATCATAAATATAAGGCTTTTTCTTTTTCACCATTCATCACCTCGGATAAGTTAATTTTTGCCCCCGGGACTTAAAGAGTCAATTTCAGATCTGGAAGTGAGGACATTGTCGATGATGCCATAGTTTTTGGCCTCCGGGGCGCTCATATAGTAATCTCTGTCCGTATCATGCTCAACCTTGGACAGCTTGGTCCCGGTATGTTTGGACAGTATTTCATTGAGTGTGGCTTTAAGTCTTATGATTTCCCTGGCCTGGATGTCAATATCAGTAGCCTGACCCTGAAATCCTCCCATGGGCTGGTGAATAAGTATCCTGCTGTGGGGAAGGGAGTAGCGCATCCCCTTCTGGCCCGCAGCCAGAAGAAGGGCGCCCATGCTGGCTGCCTGTCCAAGGCACAGGGTGGCCACAGGGGAAGATATGTACTGCATGGTGTCGTAGATAGCCATGCCAGCTGTAACTGATCCGCCTGGGGAGTTGATATAAAAGTTGATTTCTTTTTCAGGGTTTTCTGATTCCAAAAAGAGCAGCTGGGCACAGATAAGGTTGGATATATGGTTGTCAATGGCCGTGCCCAGAAGGATGATTCTGTCCTTGAGAAGCCTTGAATATATGTCATAGGCCCTCTCACCTCTTCCTGTACTTTCAATTACCATGGGAATATTGTAACTCATTGCGTCTCCTTGATATGGATTGTTTTACTTTTATGGACTTATCTTTACAGGCTGTCAGGCATAATGAATAGGAATTCCGCTGGAAAGTCAATGACAGGCAGATCCAATAAGATGATCAAAAAGGATAAAAAACCTCATTGAGATTTATGCTAAGCCCATAAATTTCAGTGCAGCTTCAAAAGGAAATGTTTCACCCCGCAGGCCATGCTCATGATTCAAGCGCCTCAGAACAAGACAATCTTCAAAACAAGACAATCTAATGGACAACCAGGAACCATAAAACAAATCAGTTCTAAATTAAGCGATTGATCCTGTAACTGTTTAATAAGCCTGTCATTGCGAGAACCCGAAGGGTGCGTGGTAATCTCAAAATAACTGCCTGAGATTGCTTCGGTTCCCTCGCAAGGACATAGAAAAATCGCTTAAATTTAGGTCAATAAAAGCAAAGCACAGATCAACTATGCCTGATCAGGCTGCTGTTCAGAGGTCTCAGGAGCTTTTGCGGGCGGGATAATCTTGACCTTTGCCTTTTCATAAATGCGCTCCATGGCTTTATCCGCCATGAGGCTGTCTTTCAGGGCAAACAAGAGATTATTCTGCTCATAAAAGTTTTTTAATTTTTCAAAGTCCTGACCGCTGGAGTTGGCCATGCTCTGGATGTAATCATCAATCTCCTTGGGGTCAACGGTCAGTTCTTCCCTGTCAGCCACAGCCAGGAGGAACAATTGGGATTTGACCAGTTCTTCGGCCTCGGCCTTGAACATCCCTTCCAGTTCTTCACGGGTTTTACCCAGGGATTCAAAGCTCTTTCCCTTTCTTTCAGTCTTGCTCCTCAACTCAGAAACTTTCTGCTCAATCCTTCCCTGGACAAGGCTCTCGGGCAGATCAAACTGAACTTTTTCCTTGAGCTTATCCAGGGCTTTCTTCTGGGCTGAACTTTTATTCAGCTGCTTTCTGGACCCGATATAGGATTTTTCAATGACTTCCTTTAATTTTTCGATACTTTCAAAACCCCCGGCCTTTTGAGCCAGCTCATCATCAATACTGGGCAGTTTTTTTTCCTTGATGGAGTGCAGGGTAATTTTCATCATGACATTTTGTCCTGCCAGCTCCTTGTTAAGAAAATCCTCGGGCAGAATGATTTCAGCTTCATCCGTTTGTCCAGGGGTGAGTCTTTTAACCAGCTCTTCAAAAGAATCAAGGGCGCTTCCTTCACCCAGGGTCAATTGGAAATTATCAACCTTAACTCCCTCAACAGGCTTGCCGTCTTTAAAGGCCTCAAAGTCAATAACCACGGCTTCTCCATCCTTAGGAGCCCTGTCTTCGCTCACAGGAACCAGTTCAGCCATATTTTTCCTGATGCGCTCCAGAACCAGCTGCACCTCATCAGGATTGACCTCTACATCTTCTTCTTCAATGGTGATGCCTTCATAATCCGGGAGTTCAAATTTTGGCGCCACTTCAAACTCAATAGAATAATTGAACTCCTTGCCTCTGACCATTTGATCGGCATCCACCTCGATTCCTGATATGGGATTGACCTTTAGTTCGCTGATTACCTGATTTATATGCAGGTTGATCAGTTCAGTGGTGGCTTCATTGTATATTTGTTTCTTGAATTTGCTTTCAATGACTGATGAAGGCACCTTGCCCTTGCGAAACCCTTTAATGTCAGCATCTTTCCGGTACAAGGCGGCTGTGGCGGCCAGAGCAGCGTGAACTTCTTCAGCCGGAACTTCAATCTTAACCTGTTTTTTTACCGGGGAAATATTTTCCACTTTATATTCCATATAACTACATCCTCCCTGAGATATATCCGGACGAAAATATTCAGTCCAGAATTATGATTTCATAAATCGGTTCAATAACTTATTTCTGCCTTGATTATTACTTTCAGCTGCATATTCAACCAATGGCAATAATTGAATTTAAAGGCGCAAAATGGTGCGAGAGGGGGGAGTCGAACCCCCATGGTTATCCCGCTGGATCCTAAGTCCAGTGCGTCTGCCAATTCCGCCACTCTCGCGCAAAAGTTAAATATTTTAACTTATCCGACAATTAATAGTTAGTCAAATAGAATTGAAAAGGGTTCATGGATAACTTATCTTACAGTCAATTATTTCAGAAAAGAAAAGTCAGAATAATGCGTCCATAACCTGTGGTTAATTCAAAAATTACCATCAAGCCTTGGTTTTCTTTCATGTCTTTTTAGTGTATGTTGATATAATTATGTTTTATCAATGCCAATTTTTGTCAAGGAGTTAAGAATCATGACTTTTACTTTGCCCCGCTACAGGGCTCCGGCCTTCAGCAGCGCGCCCTTGAATGCCATGCCTGCCGCCAGGACCAGGAAGTCACTGGAAGACGGCGTAGCGCCTGGTGATTTTCATGCCACTTCAAATTACCCGGAATATGTCTGTCTTGGTCAGGGGAAATGGATCCTTGTTTCTGAGAGCCGCATGGACTGCGTTTTGGTCCTTAAGAAGGGCAAAGTTGAGGTTGTTGAAGCCAGGAGGCTGAAAAGAGGAGATGATGTTGTTGTGGGCAGAACTGAAAATGGCGAAGAGGGCATATTTGTCCACACTGAGGGTTTTGATGACAGCGGGCAGAAGTTCACTGAGAAATTTTCCTTCCGTACCCGGGGAACCCGGGAAACTCCATTTTCCCGCAGTTACGACGAACTTTATGATATTCTTCGTCACGACAGGGATAAAGGTTATATTGTCTGGGTTCTTGGCCCGGCCGTAGCTTTTGACAAGGACAGCCGCGAGGCAATGCAGGCGGTTATTGAAGCAGGTTTTTGTCACGCCCTTATGGCAGGTAATGCCCTGGCAACCCATGATCTTGAAGCCTCTTTATTTCAAACCGGACTGGGGCAGGACATTTACAGTCAGGCTCCGATCAGACACGGTCACTACCACCATCTGGACGTCCTGAACACTGTCAGGAGATTCGGTTCTATCAGGGAAACCATAAAGGGACTGGGGTTCAATGACGGGATCATGCATACCTGTGAAAAAATCAGGGTGCCTTACGTGCTGGCCGGATCAATCAGGGATGATGGTCCCCTGCCGGAGGTTATAGCGGATGTTTATGAAGCCCAGGACGCCATGAGGGTTCATGCCAGAAAGGCGACAACTGTGATTTCCATGGCCACCCAGCTGCATTCCATTGCATTCGGCAACATGACCCCGGGCTACAGGGTGATGGAAGACAATTCAGTGCGGCCCGTTTATTTTTATATAGTGGACGTATCAGAATTCAGTGTGGACAAGCTGGCCAACCGAGGATCCACCCAGGCGACCGCTGTTGTGACCAATGTTCAGGATTTTATTGTCAATTTACATAAAAGCCTTATGAAATGATTGGTGATAGGTCTCAATGATTAATAAAATAAAATATTTACACAAAAATGTTCTCCATCAGGCCCATGAAGCTAAAGAGCTGATAAATTTCAAGGAGCATAGAAGAGTCGCTGTTACCGGGATAGCCGGGGGAGGCAAGACCGTCTTTCTGACCTCACTGATCTCTCATCTGGCTGAATTCGGACAGGGTGCTTTCCACCTGGGTAAAGGCGTGGACATCACAGATTTCAGAAAGCAGCCGGTGAAATCCATCTGGCCTCCTGAGTTTACCCATTCTAACTTCCGCGAGGACCTGGCCAGGGGCAGATGGCCCGAAAAAACAACAGATTGTTCTCAGTATACCTGCGAGTTCAAACGATCAGACTGGAAATTTTATACTCAGAGGATGTCTTTTTTTGATTTTCCCGGTGAAAGAGTGGCTGACGCCGCAATCGCCGCCTTTGCCGGTTACCGGGAATGGTCTGATCACATTTTGGCTCATTTTGCCAGACATCACAGTTATTTCAGGGCTGCGGGTCCTTATCTTGAGTACATTGATAAAGGAAAAATAGCTGAAGATGCTTTGCTGAAACTATACCGCGAAACTCTTGCCAGGCTGATTCTGGCCTTTAAGCCTATGGTTTCGCCTTCCTTTTTTTTACTGGACCAGAAGGGGGTTCCGGCAGCTCCCGGAACCCCTGAACAGATTGCGGCCGACAGGTTTTCCGGTCTTTCCTTTTCCCGACAGTTTGCCCCGTTAAGCGCTCTTGCCAGAAAGCAGAACCCTGATCTGGCCGCCAGGATGTCTCAGATTTATAAAGAATACAGAAAAATGGCAGTTTTGCCTGTTTTTGAAAAAATATCCAGGGCCGGCAGCCTGGTGGTTCTGGTGGACATTCCCTCTCTTCTGGCCGGAGGCGTTGGAAGATACAATGATGATCGCCGGATCCTTCTGGATCTTTTTGAGGTGTTGCGTCCCAGGTCTGATCTTGGCGCTCTGCTCATGAAGTATTTTGCCTTCTGGCACAAGTCGTTAAGCAGGATAGCCTTTGTTGCCGCCAAGGCGGATATGGTTCATCCCATGGATATAGATAATAAAAGAATGATTAACCTTTTAAAAATGATGACCAACCGCGCCAGTAAGATGCTTCCGGAGATCAAATCAGAATGGTTTGTGTGCAGCGCCTGCCATTCGACTTTCCCGGTTCAGGGTCAGCGCAGGCTTAAGGGAAGGATTGTTTATGACAATTCTGATAAGGAGTTCAGAGAATATAATGTACCCGAGCTGCCTGAAGCATGGCCGGAAAAGTGGGATCCAGGAGATTATCCTTTTTACAGGGTTTATCCGGATGCCCCGCAAAATTATCTCATACCTCCCAGGCATATGGGTCTGGATCAGGTGTTTGAATTTATATCCAGATAAGGAAAACGTATGAGTGAAAAAAACACATACCATCGTCTGGGTGATCCTCTGGTATACAAGCCAGGGCAGAAAGACCAGAGGGCTGAAGATCTGCCTGGACCAATGCAGGATGATGATGCTCAAAACTCAGATCAAGTTTGTCAGGCAGGCCATGTCCAGGACGGGATAAAACAAGAGCAAGGCATCAGGGGAAATGATCCTGGTCTGGGACAACCCGACTTTGAACCTTCTTCTGAAGAAAAACAAAAAATGAGAAATGTTTCCAGGGAAGAAATGGACAGACTCAGGCAGGATCAGGAAGAGCTGCGCAGACAGTTTGAAGAACAACTGCTGGAATTTGAAAGGACAGGAATAAGGATTCCCAAAGCCCTGTACAGGTTCGCTCTTTGGGTTATGGTCTTTGTCGCGGGAATTCTCGGGCTGTTCATGGTCACCCAGGGAGTCAGGTTCGCTGGACAGGTTACTGCTTTGCCGCATCCCTGGAATATCATGGCTGTTACTGCTTTTTTGTTTTTTCTGGGGATCATTTTGCTGGTCATCTTCAAGATCTCTGGAAAATTTCTGGCTTTTAAAAAATTGGCCAGGGTTGATCTTAAAGCCCTCAACACCCTTGCTGAGAGAAAAAGATCTCAGCAGCTGGCCCAGAAGAAAAAGGATGAGGCCAAAAAAGTTTTAATGGGTTATCTTCTGGACTATAATATAGAGGATCCCAAAATTGCCGTTTCTGGTCTGGAAAAAGCCGACCTGGAAAAAATGCGATCTTTCAAAAAGTCCCTTATTGATAAAAAGGGATATGCGGATTCCGCCCAGTGGCTCAAAGAGTTTGATGAGTCATTTGTTCACTTTCTGGACAAGGCGGCTCGCAGAAGGATCAGGTCCTTCACCAGGACAGTGGCCGTGGGTACTGCTGCTTCGCCCATAAGGTTTATTGATCAGATGATAGTGCTTTATGCCTCTTTAAAGCTCATCAGTGAACTGCTGGGGATATATAATCTCAGGCCGGCCTTTGGACAGAGCGCTGCAATTCTTTCCAGGGCCATAATTCAGGCCTATCTGAGTGGAGTGATCGGCGAGCAGTCAGAAGCAGGGGTAGAGGCTTTTTCCGATTATTACGAAAGCATATTCGGAGAGATTTCTTTTGCCACAGGCCTCTCAGCAGCCACAGACGCCACCCGGTTCATTCTGCCCAAGGTGAGCGAGGGGGCCTTAAACGGCTTTCTGGTCTGGCGTCTGGGCAGACAGGCCCAGAGAATGCTGCGGCCTTTATGATATCACGGAACACAGGCGAGTAAAATGGAATATTTCAAAACCTGTTGAAAGGTGATTTTTTGCAGTGTGCCGCTTTTGCCCTTGTTGCAGCCGGTGCTTTTGCAGTATATTTCAGCCATGAGTTCATTTGGATCTGCTCCCTTGGCCAGAAGATGACTGTGGCTGCGGTGCTTGGTTATGATGACATCTTCAGGCTCAAGCGCGGCGCAGACTCCTGAGCCCACAGCTTCCTGGCCGGTGGAGAGGATCATCATTCCGGGAATTTTCCCCTCGATTTTGCAGAGCTCAGTCAGGGTTTCCTCAAATTTTCTGGTCAGGATCATTGTCCAGAGCATATCTAGTTTTTTCTTTGTCGTGATTTCCATAACCCTCCTTAAGCATGGTTGATGTCAGTGCATGATTATTACCGGCCATAAATTAGGGGAATAGACAAGGGAATCAGGTTAAGCCTGGAAGGGCAGTTCAGTGGGACAAGACAGGACAAATCCTTAAGTTTACATTTCGAATCAAGCGCGAAATGTAAACTTAAGGATTGACTAGATCAGTTTTTTTGTCTCTGCATTGCTGGGAGCATGGGCAGATTTTCACTTGCAGAACAGACAAGCTACCCTCACAAAGACTTAATTAATATGGCAAATAGCTCTGGGGCGGTTTCATGCTGTAGTAGTCCTTGCCTGAAGAATGCCTTTGTTCAAACCAAACTACAGGTTTGGTACCGGGCGCTGGTATGTGACTATCACAAGCACTGTTAAAGCAGAGACAACTATCTGTCCTTGCTGTTAGTTCTGCCCGGATGAAGCGCTCCTCAATTGGGCCTTATGGTCAGGACAGGTACTTTGGCAGATTTAACAACTTTTTCAGCCACTGAACCAAAAATGATCTTTTTAACTCCTCTGCGTCCATGAGTACCCATTATGATCAGATCAATATTTTCACTCTCAGAAAAATTGAGTATTTTATCAGTGGTTTCTCCTTCCAATACCTTGCCCACGGCATCAACCGTACTCAAGTTTTCCTGGATAAAGGTATTTATAATCTTGTCAGAATTCGTAATGATTTCACCAACAAAGTTTTTCATCTCTGGCAAGGAAAAATCAAAATCAGAATGCTCCTCCAGGTTGGGAGCCACAAAAATAACGTGAACTTTGGCGTTTAAAGCTTTGGCCAGGGTCTCAGTGTATGATGCAACCCTTGGACTTATCTCTGAAAAATCAACTGCGCATAGGATATTCTTGATTTCAACCATAAAAACCTCCTGTTAACAAAATAAAAACAGTAAATTATTCCTTCATTATTTCATGGCCTTATGCTCAGTACAGGTATCTTTGAAGATTTAACTACTTTTTCAGCTACAGAACCAAAAAAATACTTGTCAAATCCTCTCCGGCCATGGGTGCCCATTATGATCAGATCAATATTTTCACTCTGGGCAAAGCCCAGTATTTTTTCTGCGGCATCGCCGCTTAAAACTTTTCCTTTGGCGTTCATCAGGTTAAAGTTATCTTTGATGAATGTATCCATCATTTTTACGTTGGCTACTGTTCCTCCGACAAAGTCCCAGATGGAAGCTGAGGGGACATGAAAACTTCCATACTGGTCCATGCTCGGGGCAATATAAAGTACATGGACATTGGCTTTAAATTTCATTGCCAGGGCCTGGGCGTATGATGCCACTTTGGGACTTATCTCTGAAAAATCAACAGCACAAAGAATGTTTTTGATCTCAACCATAGAAGTCTCCTTTGGATCAGCGTCACAATGCTGAAGTTATTGTCAGGAGTTCGTCCTGTTAATTTTATAACCATCCTGATTTGAATCCTGCTCTGGGCCAGCAATTATTTGACCAAAGATCTTGGATTCCTTCTGTTAATGCCCATCCTGATCATCCTTTTGCTTTTGCCAGGCCATGATAAATAAATAGCAGCCTATGAGCAGGGGAAATATGAGCATACCCTCCATGAATCTTCCCTGAGAAAAAGAATAAGTGCTGTAAGCCAGTCCCGCAAGCAGGAAGATCAGCAAAAAAATTGACAGATATCTGTTCATATAGGTGGAGTCAGGTCTGTTTAAAGCCAGAATGACAAGTTGAAATTAAAGTTAAAGTGTTTCTTGAACACACGTCATATTCAAAAAGAGTTCAATTTTTTAATCAGTGATTGCTTGTCCTTTTATTCAGGTCTTATGGTCAGAACAGGTATTTTTGAAGCCTTGACAACCTTTTCCGCTATCGCACCGAATAAAACCCTGTCTGGCCCCTTACGCCCATGGGTGCCGATTACAATCAGATCAGCATGTTCTTCCATTGCATAGCTAAGTATTTCTTCATCTGCATAGCCTCTTAATACTCTGCCTTTGGCATCTGCCATTTTAAAGTTTTCCTGGATAAAAGAGCCCATTTTCTTTTCAGCCTGGGAAGCTATTTCTTCAATATAGCCCTGAATGGAAGGCATAGGAATTTCAAAACTGCCATGCAGCTCCTGGCTTGGTGCCACATGGATTACATGAACTTTTGCGCTGAGGGCTTTGGCCAGGGTCTCAGTGTATGATGCAACCCTTGTACTTATCTCTGAAAAATCAACAGCACACAGGATGTTTCTGATCTCAACCATAGAGCCTCCTTTAGCATAGCAGGCTGTTCAAAAAGGTATTACTCAAACTGTTTATCCGCTATTATGGTTGGTTATAAAATCAACTTTAACTATTTGTCCAGTTTTTGAAGGGAAATCTCAAAATTACTCATAACTCCTGGTCAATATTGTTATCAATTGTGTTGAGTAATGACTTGACTATGATATATTCCGGCTTAATTAACAGAGTCAGATCAGAATGTTACCTGATGGTATGATTAATTCTCAAAGGGGGATCATTTTATTATGGAATACAAGGATTATTACGAAATCCTGGGAGTTGATAAAAAGTTATCCAAGGAGGAGATTTCCAAGGCTTATAAAAAGCTGGCCAAAAAGTATCATCCTGACCTCAACCCCAATGATCCCAAGGCTGAGGACAAATTCAAGGAAGTAACCGAAGCTTATGAGGTTCTCAAGGACGAGGAAAAGAGAAAACTGTATGATTCTCTTGGTTCCAACTGGCAGCATGGTCAAAATTTCCAGCCTCCTCCAGGATATGAGAATGTTCATTTTGAATTCCGCGGAGATCAGAGTGGAGCAGGCTTTGATTTCAGTGATTTTTTTGAGAATATATTCGGCGGTGGATTCAGCAGGACCGGAAAGGGCTTTCAGAAATCTTCCAGGGGGTTCCAGAGGGATCCTTTTTCCCAAGGAGGATTTTCGCGCAAGGGTCAGGACGCTGAAGCAGCGCTGGAACTGAGCCTGGAAGAAGCATACAGGGGCGGCTCCAAAAGTATAACCCTGCAGGAGCAGGTTGTGGGTCCTGATGGAAGACCCATGGTTCAGCATAAGACTTTGAGCGTGAATATCCCTCAGGGAATCAAAGACGGCAACAAGATCAGGCTCAGCGGGCAGGGTTCCCCGGGTATGGGCTCGGGCCAGTCAGGAGATCTTTACCTTAAGGTCAGGATCCTTCCTCATCCGGTATTCAAGTTGGACGGCAACAATATTATTTATGATCTTTCCCTGGCCCCATGGGAAGCAGCACTGGGAACAAGCCTCAGAGTGCCCACCGTGGATGGGGAAGTTGAGATGACAATCCCCCAGGGTGTGAGCAGCGGGAGAAAAATGCGCATCAGAGGAAAAGGCATGGGCAAAGGAACCACAAAAGGTGATCAGTTGGTCAGGATTATGATCAAGGTGCCTGATAAAGCAACGGCCAGGGAAAAGGAACTCTGGGAAAAACTGTCTCAGGCGTCAAAGTTTAATCCGCGGGATTGATGCTGAAAGGATATTGCCAGCCTGCGGGTTTAAGAAATACCTCAAGGCAATGATTTTAAAAAATGAATAAACAATCGCGAAAAATCACAAAGGACCTTTTTCAGGTTGGAGGCTAACTAAATGCAGGAATATATGGTTCAGAAAGACAGTGAAAGGTCATTGATCAGATCCAGTCTGATCCATTGGTCTCAATTTGTTCAGAGAACAGGAGTATGTCCTTATCGCCTGTCAGAACTGGTTGAAATGGGTTGGGTGGATGCTGTCCGCATTTCCAGTGACAATTATCATTTTCCAGAAAGAGAGGTCTTCAGGGTGCAGAAACTCATGCGCATATGCCGGGATTTTGAACTTCCCACTATTGGCGGGGCGATCATTGTGGACCTTCTGGAACGGATCGAAGCCATGGAAAAAGAAATCGCCCAGTTAAGAAGTCTGATCTGATCAGAGACATTATTTTAAAATACATTGAGAACAGAGCATTAATTTAAATAATAAGTGTTGAAAATATCATCAAACCTGATTTTTGGGAAATATGAATTCCGCAAGGCTTGATAATGGAGGATGAAATGGACATAAATAAATTTACTCAAAAATCCCAGGAAGCAGTTTCCCTGGCCCAGGAATATGCTCTGCGTCATGGACATCAGCAGATTGACGCGGAGCATCTTTTCAAGGCCCTTATGGAGCAGGAGAACGGTCTGGTTCCCAAGGTGCTTAAGCATGCCGGATACTCTCCTGAAGCTGTGATAAAGAGTCTGGATGAACAGCTCTCCAGGATGCCCAGAGTCAGCGGGCCAGGAACTCAGCCTGGACAGATATATATAACCCAGAGGCTCAACTCCCTTCTGTTAAAGGCCCAGGATCTGGCCAAAAGCATGCAGGACGAATATGTCAGTGTTGAGCACATCTTATTGACCCTTTTGGATGAACCACCATCAACGGGCGTGGGCAAGGTAATCCAGGAGCTCAAGCTGGATAAAAACAGGGTGCTGTCGTCCCTGACCGAGGTCCGGGGCAGCCAGAGAGTGACCTCTGCAAACCCGGAAGATACCTACGACGCATTGCAAAAATATGGACGGAACCTGGTGGAAGAAGCCGCCCAGGGCAAGCTGGATCCTGTTATCGGGCGCGACGCGGAAATAAGGCGCTGCATACGCATCTTGTCCAGGCGGACCAAAAACAACCCCGTGCTCATAGGTGAGGCAGGCGTGGGCAAGACAGCCATTGCTGAAGGTTTGGCCCAGAGGATTCTGAACAAGGACGTGCCAGAAAGTCTCAAAGACAAGATTATTTTTGCCCTGGATATGGGGTCCCTTATAGCCGGCGCAAAATACAGGGGAGAATTTGAAGAAAGGCTCAAGGCGGTTTTAAAGGAGGTTCAGCAGTCTCAAGGACGCATACTCATGTTTATTGATGAGATTCATACCATTGTGGGAGCCGGCAAGGCTGAAGGGGCCATGGACGCCGGCAACCTGCTCAAGCCCATGCTGGCCAGGGGCGAATTGCACTGCATAGGGGCCACAACCATTGATGAGTACAGAAAGCATATTGAAAAGGACCCGGCATTGGAGCGAAGGTTTCAGCCAGTTATGGTGGATGAGCCCAGCGTTGAGGACACTGTGTCCATCCTGAGGGGTCTCAAGGAAAGGTTTGAGGTGCACCACGGGGTGCGCATAAGCGACAGTTCTCTGGTATCAGCTGCAGTTCTATCCCACAGGTACATATCAGACAGGTTTCTGCCGGATAAGGCCATTGACCTTATTGATGAATCCGCGGCCAAGATCAGGAGCGAAATCGATTCTCTGCCTACTGAGCTGGATGAAATCAACAGGAAGATCATGCAGCTGGAAATTGAACAGGAAGCCCTGAAAAAGGAAAAAGACGAGGCGTCCAGAGACAGGCTGGAAAGGCTGGGCAAAGAGCTGGCTGATCTCAAGGAAAGTCAGACAACCCTTAAAACTCAATGGGAAAGGGAAAAGGGAGCAATTAATTCTTTGCGAAGCCTTAAGGAAGCCATTGAAAAGACCCGTTATGAAATCGAAAACGCGGAAAGAGCCTATGACCTGAACAAGGCTGCTGAGCTCAGGTACGGCAAACTCAGTCAGCTGGAAAAGGAACTGGCGCAAAAGGAAGCGGAACTGACCGGACACACCGATGGCAAGACTCTGCTTAAAGAGGAAGTTGGTCCTGATGATATTGCTGAGATCGTTTCCAAATGGACGGGAATTCCTGTTTCCAGACTGATGGAGGGTGAACGGGAAAAACTGCTCAAGCTTCCTGATATCCTCCACCAAAGGGTAATCGGTCAGGACGAGGCAGTTGACGCTGTGGCCGACGCTGTGCTTCGGGCCAGATCAGGGCTCAAGGACCCCAATCGGCCCATTGGTTCTTTTCTCTTTTTGGGTCCCACTGGAGTGGGCAAAACAGAATTGACCAAGACTCTGGCCCGGAACCTGTTTGACACTGAAGACAACATGATTCGCCTGGATATGTCGGAATATATGGAAAAACACTCTGTGGCCCGGCTTATAGGCGCTCCTCCAGGGTATATTGGATACGATGAGGGTGGTCAGCTCACTGAGTCTGTCCGCCGTAAACCTTACAGCGTGGTTCTTTTTGATGAAGTGGAAAAGGCCCATACCGATGTATTCAACGTGCTGCTTCAGATCATGGACGACGGCCGACTCACTGACAGCCACGGAAGGACTATTGATTTCAAAAACACCGTGATCATCATGACTTCCAACCTTGGCTCTCATTTTCTTTTGGAAGGAATTTCCCCGCAAGGAGTATTAAGGGATGATGTGCGGGACCAGGTTATGAACACTGTCCGCTTACATTTCAGGCCGGAATTTCTGAACAGGATTGATGAAATTGTTCTATTCAAGCCACTGCTTATTGAAGAGATACAAAAGATTATTGATTTGCTTCTGGGACACATTCAGAATCGCCTTAAGGACCGCAAGATAGAACTGGAAATGACATTGCAGACCAAGGAATTCATTGCCAGGGAGGCTTATGATCCTGTTTACGGTGCAAGGCCTTTGCGCAGATACCTGCAGCAGAATATTGAAACTCCTCTGGCCAGGGAGATCATATCCGGAAGATTGCTGGACGGGCAAAAGGTTGTGGTTGACCTGGATGATGGTCAGCTTAAAATCAGTTCATCATAACAGGTCAAAGAGTTTTTTGCCGGCGGACAAGAGTCTGGACAAGACATGCAAAAAAAGGCAGGTAAGTTACCTGCCTTTTTTATTTAACTGATGATTATTCAAGGGAGCTATTTTGCATTCAGCCCATGAGAATATACTCTGCCTGGACATTGGCAGTGGAACACAGGATGTATTTTATTACATGCCTGATAAGGAACTGGAGAATTGTCCCAAGTTTGTCCTGCCTTCTCCGGCCGTGCGGGTGGGATCTAGAATTATGGAGCTCAGCTCTGCCGGGAAGAACATATTCTTTTATGGCCGAAACATGGGAGGAGGATTCTACAGGGTCTTGAAAAAGTGTCTGGACAAAGGCCTCAAAGCCGCAATCCATCCCCAGGCTGCCTATTCTCTGTCTGATTCTCCTGAATGGGTCAGAAGCATGGGTCTGGATATCATTAGTGAGTGTCCTCATGGATACTGCCCTGTTTACCTGAGCGACTATGACCCGGGCTTCTGGCATGCTTATCTTGCCCAGGTGGGCCTTGGCTATCCCGGGCTCATTCTTGCCTGTGCCCAGGATCATGGTTTTCACCCTGACAGCAGCAATCGTCTGGGCCGTTTTGCAATCTGGAAGAAATTTCTGATTCAAAGCAGCGGTTATATTGAAAAATTGATCTTTACCACTCCACCTGATGAAATGACCAGGCTCATCAGCCTTAAGGAATCCATTGGGGCCGGCAGGGTGGCTGATACAGGCGCTGCAGCTCTTCTGGGGGCACTTTTTGTTCCTGATGTAGAAATACTTTCCAGTCAACAGGGAGTATGCGTTGTCAATGCGGGCAACAGCCATACCATCGCCTTTTTGGTTTACGCCGGCAGGGTTCACGGAATAATGGAGCACCATACAGGTCTTTTAAATGGACAAAAGCTCTGGGAGCAGCTACAATTTTTCAGACAGGGGAGCCTGACTAATGAGCAGGTTTTCCAGGATAACGGACATGGCTGCCTTATCCTTGAATCAGCTGCAGGCCTGGATTTCAAGCCCACTTTTGTTTTAGGTCCCAGGCGCAAAATTCTTCAGGGTTTTGACGTGGAGTTTTTGTGTCCTGGAGGAGATATGATGCTGGCGGGCTGTTTCGGTCTTTTAAAGGGATACTTTTTAAATCAGAGAGTCCAGGACTCAAGTCTCACCAAATCAGGCTGATTTGAATTTTGAATTAAGGACATACAACTATATAAATTATATGAATAATTACACACTGGTCAGACCTGAGCATCTTAATCACCATGGGAACCTGTTCGGCGGAGCCATGCTCAAATGGGTGGACGAGTTTGCCTGGCTGGCCGCCAGCAAGGAGTTTCGCGGCTGCAAGCTGGTAACAGTGGCCATGAATGAGAGCATATTTTCCCACCAGGTCCCCCTTGGTTCAATTCTGAGGTTTGATATCCGGTTTGTGCGTCAGGGCAATACTTCTGTCACATACAATGTCGTGGTTTATTCTGACGAACCCGGCAAGGACAGGGAAAAAAAGGTCTTTGCCAATTCCATTACCTTTGTCAGAATCGATGATAAAGGACGAAAAGTTCACTTGCCTCCCAGAGAAGAGTTTATTCCCTGCTCAAACATTTAAATCCCTCAAGGCATGCTTTTTATATGAAAAAAATTATAGTAGCCACCAGAGGAAGCAAGCTGGCCCTCTGGCAGGCTGAATACATCGGTTCAAGACTCAAGGGCCGCTATCCCGGACTCGAGGTGGAGCTTTTGAAAATTAAAACCACCGGGGACATAATTCTGGATGTCCCTCTGGCCAAGGTTGGAGGGAAAGGACTGTTTGTCAAGGAAATCGAAGAGGCCATTCTTGAGGGCAGGGCGGACATCGCTGTTCACAGCATGAAAGACGTGCCAGCTGTCCTTCCTCATGGTTTAAAGCTGGGAATCATCCCAAAGCGGGAATCCAGGTATGATCTTTTGCTTTCTGAAAAGTATCCTGATCTCTCTTCCTTGCCCAAGGGGGCAACAATAGGCACCTCCAGCCTCAGGCGCCAGTCCCAGATTCTGCATCTGAGATCGGATGTTAAAATTGAACTGCTCCGGGGAAACCTTGATACCAGACTCAAAAAGTTGAAGAATGGTCAGTATGACGCCATCATCGTAGCCGCTGCCGGAATGAAAAGATTGAAATTAAAGGCGCGCTATGAAAATGAACTTGCTCCTCCATACTTTTTGCCGGCAGTGGGACAGGGAGCTTTGGGCATTGAATATTCTTCAGAGCGTCCTGAACTGGATGAGTTTCTGGGATTTCTGGATCATTCAAGCACCCGTTACTGCGTAACCTGCGAAAGGGCCTTCCTCAATGAGCTCGAGGGAGGATGCCAGGTGCCCATAGCCTGTCTTTGCCTGCAGGAAAACAACAAACTTTACGCCACGGGACTGGTATCCGATCTCACAGGCCAGACGGTTATCCGCCGCACCAAAACCGGCAAGCCCAAGGACGCTGAAAAAATCGGCATTGAACTTGCGAGAAAAGTCCTGGATGGAGGAGGCAGGGAAATTCTGGACGCGGTTTACTCAGATCAGGAAGGCTGATGAAACCCGATTTCCCTGGAAATGGACTGCATGGCAGCAATGGACAGGAGCAGAAAAGAATCAAGATCAAGCCCTAATTTTTCATGTTCCTTGATGATCTCCCTGTTGACTGACGCGGCAAATGCCTTGTCCTTGATTTTCTTTTTCAGACTTTTTGGCTTCATGCCTTCAAGACCGTTGGGCCGGATCAGACCGGCTGCCATAATCAGCCCGGTTACGGTTTCAGCGCAGCGCAGAGCAAAGTCGAGTTCAGTTTCAGGAGTTCCTGAGCCATTCATTTCAGTGGCATGAATCCGGATCGCCCTGAGGGCCTCATCCGGAAGGCTGCCCTGAAGCATCTCTGAACTTTTGACCCCGTGCTGCGAATGGTCATTTGCGGTAAGAGAGTAATCAAGGTCATGCAAAAGACCGGTAAGTCCCCAAACTTCCCTGTCCTTATCCAGACTGGCGGCTATTTCCCGCATTACCGCTTCAGTTGAAAGAGAGTGTTTGATGAGATTTTCTTCCGGCACATTACTTTTTAGCAATTCCATGGCTTCTTGTCTGGTTATCATAATTTTTTGCTCCGAATTTTCAGTATTGACCAATAACGATTAGAACTTATTAATTCTCTTGAATTTTTCAAATCTAGCCTTTTGTTTCCTGCCTGTAAAGTCAGCTCGGACATATTCAGGGAAATTCATGGACGTTAATATTGACAATAAATGACTTGTGTATAATAATAATTTATTAATAAACAATTGTTATGTATAATAAATATTTTTAATGACGATAAAAATCCGGAGGATTCTAAAAAATGAAGAGAGTTTTTTTGTTTCTTGTAACCAACATAGCAATTCTGGCTGTGTTATTCGTGGTGTTAAGCCTTTTGGGCGTAACCGGGATACTGGATGAACAGCGTATTGGTATTGATTACTATAACCTGCTTATTTTTGCGGCTGTTCTGGGTTTTGGAGGATCATTCATATCCCTTGCATTATCCAAGTGGATGGCCAAACGTCTTACCGGAACCAGGGTAATAACCAGTCCAAAAAATGAACTGGAAAACTGGCTGGTGAGGACAGTGAGACAACAGGCCTCCAGGGTTGGGATAGGAATGCCTGAGGTGGGTATTTTTGACTCACAGGCACCCAATGCTTTTGCCACCGGCATGAGCAAAAACAAGGCATTGGTGGCAGTAAGCACCGGTCTGTTAAGAAGCATGAATCAGGATGAAGTGGAGGCTGTTCTGGCCCACGAGGTGAGTCATGTTGCCAATGGAGACATGATAACCCTGACCCTTATCCAGGGAGTGGTCAACACTTTTGTTATATTTATTTCCAGGATAGTGGGTCATTTTGTGGACAGGGTGATCTTCAAAAATGAAGAAGGCCACGGCATTGGTTTTTTTGTGGCCACCATTGTTGCTCAGATAGTTTTTGGTATCCTGGCCAGCACCATCGTCATGTGGTTCAGCAGGCAGCGTGAATTCAGGGCTGACGCTGGAGGGGCAAAACTGGCCGGCACTGAAAAAATGGTATCCGCTCTGGAAAAGCTCAAGAAAGGCATCAAGGAGCCTCTGCCCGACCAGATGGCTTCTTTTGGAATCAATGGAAAGTCTGAAGGTTTTGACTGGAAAGCCCTTTTCATGAGTCATCCGCCCCTTGATAAAAGAATCGCCGCTCTCAAGGGCCAGCTTCAAAGATAAATGATATCTTGTTCAGATGATTAAAAAAACCCGGCAATAATAACTGCCGGGTTTTTTTATGTTGCGTTTTGGGCTGGATATTACAGGGGCGCTGTTTTAGACATCAGTCCAAGTCCTTGCTGAACCCTGCTTTGAAAAATATTGAATCGAAAACTCAAAAAAGAAGAATTCGGATGAATATATCAATTGCCGGCTTGTCCATAAAATGGGCTGGTTTTGTTTTTGCCCTGGGAGCAACCATGATCTGGTCGGGAAATTTTATTGTGGCCAGGGGCCTCAACGAAATTATCCAGCCGGCCACTCTGGCACTATTGCGCTGGACTGTGGCCTGCCTTGCTCTTCTTCCTCTGGCAGGACATGCCTTATGGAAAGACAGACCTGTTATCATGAAAAACCTGGGGTACCTGTTGCCCACCGCCTTTCTGGGGGTGACGGTGTTCAACACATTGATCTATGTGGCCGCCCACACTTCAACAGCCCTTAATCTTTCTTTGATCGCAACTTCCACGCCCATATTCATTATTATTTTTGCCCGCGCATTTCTTGGTGAGCTTATTACCATGGCCAGAGTGGCCGGTCTTGTCCTGGCTGTTTCCGGAGTTGTGCTGCTTCTTACCGGAGCCGACCTTTCGGTTTTGTTGAATCTTTCCTTTGCAAGAGGCGACTTGTGGATGGTCCTGGCAGCCGTGATATTCGGGATCTACAGCATCCTGATCCGGAAGAAGCCGCCTCAGATAAGTCAGAGTGTTTTTCTCATGTCAACTTTTCTGCTGGGGCTGATTATGCTTTTCCCCTGGGCGGCTCTTGAGATTTCAATGCGCGGCTTTCCAGAACTTTCCAGTGATGTTGTGGGATCGGTTCTGTATATCGGACTGGGTGCATCCCTGATCTCCTTTTTTCTCTGGACCAGGGCCATCGCCATTGTGGGGCCTTCAACAGCCGGACTGATATATTATACTCTGCCGCTGTTCAGCGGGCTGGGAGCTTTTCTCATCCTGGGAGAACCAGTGGGCTGGGTCCACGCTGTGAGTGGGCTGATGATTTTTGGAGGCATACTCATTGCCACCAGAAAATAAGGGCGGGGATGTCCATGAGGGCATAGAATCAAATTTTCCGGGAAGAATCCAGGCTTTCAGCCGCGGAGTTCTGTTTCTGCAGAAGCTCTTCCAGTATCTTCACAATGGAATTTTTGTCCAGATAACCCTGATGGCGAAAAGTCTCCTGGCCGTTATGGTCATAGAATATCTGTGTGGGTATAGTGAATATTTCAAATTTCTGTCCATAATCAGAGTGTTTCCAGACATCAACAAAGACGATCTTGGCCTGACCTTCGTATTCTATCATGAGTTCATCCAGAAAAGGCTGCATCATCTGGCAGGGCATGCATGAATCAGCGCCCAGGTTGACCAGTGTAACCATGTCCGGTGATGGTATTGCAGGCAGGGCCTTTCTTGAGGCTTGTTCCTGCTTCTGCTGCTGGGAAGTGTACATGAACATGAGGGTAAAAACAGCCAGGATAAGAATTACAGCTGCAGCAAATTTTTTCATAATCAAACAACCTCTCAAAGAAACAAAATGATCCAGAGCATTTTTTAAATGATATTCACGCTTTTGTTCGCGTATATAACAACGAAGCCATTCAGACAAGTTTAAGAATTGTAATCTGAAATGGTTTCATGTAATTTATATTCAAAAGATGCAAACATTTTCAGTAAGATGACGAATTTAATCTTTCAAATTTATTTATCATAGAGTCTCACATTGATGAACCAGTTAAAAGCTGAAGTCAGCAGTCTTTTATTCCTTAACGAGGAAAACGGTTACTCTGTGGCCAGGGTTACTTCCCCTCAGGAGCCGGGTCTGATTACCGTCTGCGGGACAATGGGCAGGCTGATTCCCGGGGAAATGCTTTCTTTGAAGGGTCTATGGAAAGAGCATCCCAAATATGGAAGACAGTTTATTGTTTCAGAGTTTGAACAGCTTTTTCCGGCAAGTGTGAACGGGATCAGGCGATACCTGGGTTCAGGCATGATCAAGGGAGTTGGACCCATTATGGCCGGCAAAATGGTTGGCAAATTCGGGAAAAAGGTCCTGGATATCCTGGAGCAGGATCCGGATAAACTCCTTGAGATTAACGGACTTGGACCAAAAAAACTGGAAAAGATTATAAAGTCCTGGGCAGGCCAGCGCGAGGTCAGGAGTCTGATGCTCTTTCTGCAGACCCATGAAATTCCAACCACGTTTGCCGGGAGGATTTATAAGAAGTACGGCAGTGAATCAATGGCCAGGATTTCTGAAAATCCGTATGATCTGGTCTATGATATCCGGGGAGTGGGCTTTAAAACCGCGGACAGGATGGCCCTGAAGCTTGGCGTTGCACCGGACAGTCCCCAGAGACTTCAGGCCGCCCTGATATATGTCCTTTTCCAGCTTAGTGAAAAAGGACATCTGTTCTATCCGGCCCGTGAATTAATCCAGAAAGTCTCCGAGGCTCTTGAAAATATTGATCATGGGATGATTGAGGAAGCTATAGACTCCCTGGAGGAGAGAAAAAAGATCGTGGTGGAGGATCTTCCAGAGCAGGGTATCCACAGGGCAGTGTATCTGACCTTTTTTTATAAAACCGAGATGGAGACGGCCCAGAGACTGTGCAGTCTTTCCAGTCATCCTTCAGGATTGTCTGAAAAAAAAATCAGAGCCCTCATATCTGAACTGGAACATAAGGACAAAATCACCCTGACTTCTCAGCAGAAGCAGGCGGTTCTTGATGCCTGTCTGAACAAGGCATACATCATAACAGGAGGGCCCGGCACCGGCAAAACAACCATCACCAGGATGATAGTCAGAGCCCTGACCGGTCTTGGACTCAAGGTCAAGCTGGCTGCTCCCACGGGCAGGGCGGCCAAACGGCTTTCCCAGGCAACAGGTGCAGGGGCGGCAACCATTCACCGCCTTCTGAAATATAACCCTGCCGGCGGTTTTGACCATAACGAGGAAAACAAGCTCAAGGCGGACGCAGCCATTGTTGATGAAGCATCAATGCTTGACGCCCAGCTGACCACTCAACTTTTGCGGGCATTGCCGGTTACCTGCAGGCTGATTCTGGTGGGCGACGTAAATCAGCTGCCCGCTGTTGGTCCAGGAAATGTGCTTAAAGATATCCTGTCCAGCGAAACAGTTCCCAGGGCCGTATTAACCAGTATTTTCAGACAGGCCAGGCAAAGTTCCATTGTGGTCAATGCCCACAGGATTAATACGGGCAATTTCCCGGTCAGTTCTCCCAGGGTGCCGCCCCAGGCTGATTTTTTCTGGGTGGAAATTGAAGATCTCAATAAAATTCAGGATCTGATTACTTACATGGTCTGTGAACGCATTCCAGAAGTATACGGGTTTGATCCCCTCAGGGATATCCAGGTTCTCACGCCCATGCATAAAGGCGACGTGGGGACAATGGAGCTGAACAGGGTTCTGCAGGATAAGCTCAATCCCGGTCCAGATGCTGTTGTCCGCGGGTACAGGTCTTTTCGTGTAGGAGACAGGGTGCTGCAGATCAGGAATAATTACGAAAAGGAGATTTTCAACGGCGACTTGGGCTGGATATCCAGTTTTGATTCTGAAGAATCAGAACTGGTGGTTGATTTTGAGGGCAGACAGATTAAATACGATCTGGATGAAATTGATGAGCTTACCCTGGCTTATGCCATCAGCGTACATAAGTCACAGGGCAGTGAATATCCAGCGGTTATAATGCCAGTGGTAACCCAGCATTATATGCTTTTGCAGAGAAATCTCATCTATACCGGCTTGACCAGGGCCAGGCAGCTGGCCATAATTATTGGTTCCAAAAAGGCCATGGGCATCGGCATCAGAAATATGGGCGCTGAAAGACGTTTCACTCATTTAAGGTACAGGCTGCAAAAAGCTTTTAATCTGGCCTAGTCTGTTTTTTCTTTACAATACCGCACACAAAGCGTAATCAAATGTAAAGTGGCCTTTGTATTATGGATAATCTTTATATGCCATAATCAGTTTTGATAACAGCATAAATAACAAAGGATTTACGGCTTCAGGATGGAGATCAATACTCAGTCCAATTTTATTCGGGATATTATTGAGAAAGACATTGCTTCTGGAAAGCATGATCAGGTGGTGTCCCGCTTCCCTCCTGAGCCCAATGGCTATCTGCACATAGGCCATGCAAAGTCTATTTGCCTCAATTTCGGAGTAGCCAGGGATTACGGGGGCAGATGTCATTTGCGCTTTGACGACACCAATCCCAAAAAGGAAGACCCTGAATATGTCCAATCAATTATGAATGATGTGCACTGGCTTGGTTTTGACTGGGGAAAACATCTTTACCACGCCTCAGACTACTTTGATGAACTTTATCAGTATGGGGTGGAGCTTATCAAAAGGGGAAAGGCGTACATCTGCAGCCTGAGCCCTCAGGAGATCAAGGGTTACAGGGGCACTTTGACAGAACCAGGAACGAACAGTCCGTTTCGTGATCGGCCGGTGGATGAAAATCTGGGGCTTTTCCAGGCCATGAAGCAAGGCAGATTTGATGAGGGTTCCCATGTTTTAAGGGCTAAGATAGACATGGCCTCTCCAAATATGAACCTGCGTGATCCGGTAATATTTCGAATTGTCAAGTCTGATCATCACCGAACAAAAGATACCTGGTGCATATATCCCACATATGATTACGCCCACTGTCTGTCTGATTCCATTGAAGGGATCACCCATTCCCTTTGCTCTCTGGAATTTCAGGATCACCGGCCATTGTACGACTGGATTCTGGACCAGCTTCCGGTCAAGTGCCATCCCCAGCAGATAGAGTTTGCCAGGCTTAACCTCAACTATACCGTGATGAGCAAGAGAAAGCTTTCCAGATTGGTCAGCGAAGGCTATGTCCGCTCCTGGGATGATCCAAGAATGCCCACCTTATCCGGACTTCGACGCAGAGGCTACACGCCTGAATCCATAAGACGTTTCTGCGATCTCATTGGAGTAGCCAAGAGTGATAATATTGTTGACATGTCCATGCTTGAATATTGCGTTCGCGAAGACCTGAACAAAAAGGCTCCCAGATTCATGGCAGTGCTGAATCCCGTTAAACTGATCATAACCAACTATCCTGAAGACAGGGATGAAGAGCTTGAGGCCATAAACAATCCTGAGGACGAGTCCATGGGATCAAGAATGCTTTGTTTTTCCAGAGAGCTTTATATTGAACTGGATGATTTCATGGAAAATCCGCCCAAGAAATTCTTTCGCCTGGCCCCGGGACGTGAAGTCAGGCTCAGATACGCTTATTTTGTGACCTGCCAGGAGATTGTAAAAGATCCGGTCACCGGGAATATCATAGAAATCCGCTGTACTTATGATCCCGCTACCAGAGGAGGGGATTCTCCTGACGGCCGCAAGGTCAAGGCTACTCTGCACTGGGTTTCGGCCAGACATGCCCAAAAGGCCGAGGTCAGGCTGTACGATCGTCTTTTTTCCAGGGCCAATCCGACTGAAGATGAAAAAAAAGGGATTGATTTTCTGAAATATGTGAATCCTGATTCCCTTAAGGTGCTGGACTCGTGCTTGATTGAGCCCGGCCTGACAGATCTTGTCCCAGGGAGCAGTCTTCAGTTTGAAAGGTTGGGATATTTTTGTGTTGATCCTGACTCCAGGCCGGGAAATACTGTATTTAACAGGACAGTAACCCTGAAAGACGCCTGGGCCAGAATTCAGAATAAAGTCTAGAGGGAGTTGCAGATCATGACCAGGCCATTAAGCTGCGCATTGACCATTGCAGGTTCTGATTCAGGAGGAGGGGCAGGAATCCAGGCTGACCTGAAGACTTTTGCCGTGCATGGGGTCTATGGCCTGTCTGTGGTTACTGCCCTTACGGCCCAGAATACTCTCGGAGTGCATGGTATCTCGGTTCCTGACCCCGGTTTTGTGGCCATGCAGATGGAAAGCGTGCTTGATGATTTTCCTGTCAAAGGGGCCAAGACCGGGATGCTTTTTTCTGTTGAAATTATTTCTGAGGTAGCTGGTTCACTGCAAATCAGGAATTTTCCTCTGGTGGTGGATCCTGTCTGCATGAGCCAGACCGGGCATAAGCTCTTGCAGGACAATGCTGTTGAGGCACTTAAGAAAAAAATTATTCCCATTTCTTACCTTGTCACTCCTAATAAGCCTGAAGCTGAACTTCTCACCGGGATTAGGAATATGAATGATCCTGAAAAAATACTGGAAGGCATCCGCGTTTTCAGGGAAATGGGGGCTAAATCCGTTCTCATCAAAGGGGGGCATTTCAAGGGGCAGAAAGAAATGGTGGACTGGCTGGGCATTGAAGACCAGGATCCCTTGCCTGTAAGACGGCCCAGGATCAATACCAGAAATACCCACGGAACAGGGTGTACCCTCTCCGCGGCAATCACAGCCAATCTGGCCAAGGGCATGGATCTGACCCGGGCAATTCTAAAGGCCAGGGACTATCTGCAGCTGGCCCTGGAAACAACTTTTGATCTGGGCAGGGGTGACGGCCCGGTCAATCATCTGGCCGGTCTGGTGCAAAGCCAGCCGCAATAAACAATTCTCATCAATGGACAACTGTAAGGGGAACAGTCTTCTATTAATCGGTCATTTTCCCAATTCAATGCTTCTCAGCATAGCCATTTCCACAGCTTCCATAATGGAGGCTTTGACCCTGTTTTTATCCAGAACCCTGAGTCCGGCTATGGTTGTTCCTCCCGGAGATGTGACCATTTCCCTGAGCTGGGCAATATGCATATCGCTTTGCAGGCTCATTTCCGATGATCCGGCAAAGAGTTCTTTGACCATTTTCAGGGTTGTCTGGCGCTCCATGCCTAAAAGCACCCCCGCTTCGACCATGCTTTCCATGAAATAATACACATACGCTGGACCAGAACCGATAAGGGCCGTGAAAAGATCAAAAAATTTTTCAGGAAGGATGAAAGTTTTGCCCAGGCCTGATATGATTCTGGTTAGAAATTCCTTTTGACTTGCTTTGATTTTATCGTGATCCAGACAAAGTGCGAACACACCTTTGCCAATGAGGGCAGGGGTATTGGGCATGATTCGGACTGCCGGGCATCTGTTTCCAGACCAGGAATTGATCCTGGCCAGGGGAATTCCAGCGGCAATGGACACCAGGCATTTTGAATCGGAAATCTCTGAAGCGGTCTGTCTGACCACGCTCTCCATTAATCCAGGCTTGACCGCGTAAAAAATATAATCCGATTTGCTAACTACTGATTGAGCATTGTCCACCGGGATAAGACCACATTTTTTTTCAAGTTCAGACAGTTTATTTTTGTCCGGATCAAAACCCAGAATCCTGAATTCATCTGAAGGAACTAACCCGGTTATCATGGCTCCGCCCATATTGCCCGTGCCAATAAATCCCAGATTAATGGTCGTCATCCTGCAATCTCCAACTGGTTAAAAAAGTAGGCTATTTCAACAGCCGCGGTTTCCGGGGCATCTGATCCGTGGACTGAGTTCTTTTCTATGTCCAAAGCATAGGCCTTGCGAATGGTGCCTTCATCAGCATTGGCCGGATTGGTTGCGCCCATTACCTCTCTGTACCTGCTTACGGCGTTTTCTCCTTCAAGCACACTGACTACTACGGGACCAGAGCACATGAAGTCGGTGAGGCTGTCAAAAAAAGGTCTTTCTTTGTGCACAGCATAAAATCCTTCTGCCTGCTTTTTGGTCATCTGGATCATTTTCATGGCTAAAATCTTGAGCCCGGCGTCCTGGATCATCTTGAGTATTGCTCCCTGCAGGTTTCTCTGGACTGCGTCGGGCTTGATAATGGAAAAGGACCTCTGGATCATGTGAACTCCTGGATTGTCCTCTGAAAAGCACACATTGTTCAGAGGAGTTAGACGGTCTAATAATAATGAATGCTTTCAGGATTGTCCTGAGAAGCGGTACTGAATTTTCTGGTGGCAATAAATTCGGAAACTTTGACCACCTCAACATTCTTATTTCTCATTTTGTTCCATTCCCTCAGAGCTTCAAGGGTTTCAGGATAGGGATGTCCTATGGCCACTGCCAGCCCCAGTTTAATGGCGATATTTTCAGCTTTGCTCAGCTGGAACAAAATGGCATTTTTATCCTGGACATTATCAAGAAAGACATGTCTTTTTAGAAAATCAATTTTTTTCTCTTCAGCCAGTTTTTTAGCCACGCTATTGGAAGTGGTCAGGCTGTCCAGAAAAAAAAGCCCGTGTTTTTTGATTTCATCAAAGACAAGGCTCATGCCACGGTAGTCCTGGGTGAATCTGGAGCCCATATGATTGTTCACGCCGATGGCTCCAGGGACCTGGGCCATGTTTTCAACCACCCTGCGAGTTATCTCGCTGTCACCCATGTGCAAAAACAGCGCGCCTGGACCCGGTTCAATGCCATGAGGATAACCCTTTGGCTCCATGGGTAAATGGAGCATGGTTTCGATATTGTTTTTTCTGGCAAAATTCACCACCCCCCTGGTTTCAGGCATCTGGGGAAGTATGGAGAAAATAATCGGGAAATCAAGTGCTCCCAGTTTTCTTGCGTAATCCAGGCTTCCTCCCAGATCATCGATAATGACCACCAGTTTTCCGGAACCTGGAAGGGGTTTTTCCATAATCCTTTCCAGGGTGATTATATGGGTGTTTTGTCCATTTATGTTAATGGACAACTTGTTTTCCGGTTGTTCCTGCCTCAAGGAAACATCGGACAGGAATCGATGAAGATTATCCTTAAGCTTGCCGATGAATTCCTCCCTGGCATTACTCGTATAGATGGTGATTTCTTGAAAATGATAGGGGGTTCCGTAAAAAAATCTGGGTTCAATTTTTTTATGGACCATTCTGTCTTCGCTATGCCCCATTAGAGCCAATGTCTGGAGAATGGCCATGTCCGCCTCCCAGACCCTGAGGTCAAAATCAACCCCTATTTTTTCCTCGTAAATAAAAGGCTTTGTTTTTTCTGGAAGACGGGGCTTGATTTCAGGCTTCTGTGGGACGCTGGCGGGGACTGCTTCAATGATGTGCTGTTGATCCTCATGTCTTGTTATGCTCGTTTCCTTGTGCGGAAGAAGAAGTATTGCTACCAGGACGGCCAATGATACGCCGAAAGCGGATATCCAGAAAATAAAGCGGGTCCCTGGCAGGGTGGACCGCTTTGGAGAAGCTTTTTTTTTCTTCTTCTTTTTCTTGGGGGACTTTTTTCCAGCAGAAGCCATGGCCGGTTACTGTTTATTGCTGAGCTCTTTTATTCTGGGCATTGACCTGAGTATTTCAAGAGCCACGCGAAGTTGATTGTCCTGGGACAATAATTCTATGATCTCTTCATTTAATTCTTTTTCATCATTGTCATGTACTTCAGGACTTCTCAGGTGCATTTCCAGGCCTGATTCCCTAAGAGTGGGATGCTCTGGATCATCTTCAGAAGCAACTTTCCTTTGAAAAGGAATTCTCAGATCCGGAGCGATTCCTTCGGCCTGAATAGCGCGTCCGCTCGGGGTATAATACAACGCAATGGTCAATTTTATGGCAGAGCCGTCAGATAAGGGGATTATGCTCTGCACGGAACCCTTGCCAAAAGTATTTTCTCCAAGGATAAGGGCTCTGTTGCGATCCTGCAGAGCGCCGGCAACAATTTCCGAAGCAGAAGCCGAGCCGGCATTTATAAGGACAATCATGGGGACGTCCACATCTTCTGTTCTTCTTGACGCGTTGTAATTTTTGCGCTGAGTCTTGTCTCTGCCCTGGGTGTACACAATAAGTCCTTCACTGAGGAAAAGATCCGACACGGATACGGCCTGATCCAGAAGACCTCCGGGATTGTTCCGCAAATCCAGGATTATTCCCTTGAGATCGTTGCGTGACTTATACCTTCTGATTTCTTCCCTGAGATCATCAGTGGTATTGCCCTTGAAATCCGTAATTCTCAACTGGATATATCCTGATTCCAGTTCCTGAATCCTGACTGAGTGAACAGGAATGGTGTCCCTGACTATTTCCACTTTTCTGGGTTTGTTATCTTCCGCGGATAAGACGGTCAGCTCAACAGACTCACCTCTGGGCCCGCGGATCAATCTCACCGCGTCAGTGAGGCTCATGCCCTGAGTGGATTTGGAGTTGATTTCAAGGATCATGTCTCCGGCCTGCAGCCCTGCCTTATGAGCCGGGGTGTCTTCAATAGGGGCAATAACTACCAGCTGGTTGTCGCGCATTCCGATCTGGATTCCTATTCCTCCGAATTCTCCGGAAAAATCCTCCTGCATCATTCTCAAATCATCCATGGATACATAGGCTGAATGGGGGTCCAATTTTTGCAGCATGCCTTCAATAGCTCCCTGCAGGAGTTCTTCCCGGTCTTTTTCATGGACATAGTTATCTTCAATCAGGTGCAATACCTGGCTGAATCTTTTTAGACTTTCATACTGGTCTTCCCTGGCCTGACCGGTCCACGGAGAGAGCATCAGTAAAGCAAGGATCAAAAAAATTCCAATTAAATGGTTAACTCGCATTATTTCCTCCAGCTTGTCGGGTGCTTGGATTTTACAGGACATGATTGGACTTTCATCCCCAGGCATAGATTGGGGAATATCTGGCCGGCCACAGGATAAAATTTATCAGGGATAACATCCGGCCCGTCTTAAATATTATGCTAACAAAGACGTTATGATTTTTCCAGCCAGGGAATGGGGTTAATTGCTTTTTGCTTAAAACGCAATTCAAAATAAATTCCATGGTTTTTGATCTGGGGATAATATCCGGACCTTCCAATGGGTTCGCCTTTTTCAACTTCCTGGCCGATCTGCAGGTTGCTCTCGGAAAGGTAAGCGTAAAGGGTGTAATAATTATTTCCGTGAAATATTATAACCACTCTGCCAAAGCCTCGCAAGGTATCATTATGCATTACCTTCCCCCAGGAAATGGCCTGGACAGGGCTGTCTTCATTAAGGGAGATGCTCAGACCGTTGTGGGGAGGATCACCTGATGGTGTGAAAGAAGAGACAAGATTTCCTGTTGCAGGCCAGATGAGATGTCCCTTGAGTTCTTCAAATTCTCTTTTTTCGGTGGTGACTGCGCTCATCTGATAATCGAGATTATCAATAACCTCGATTATCTCGCTGATCATCTCCTCTCCGGCAAGCCTTTGGGCTCTTATGTCCTGCAATTGTTTCAGAAAATTTAATTTTTCATTGAGGAGCTGGTCTTTGGTTTTATTCACCTGGCTTAGACCTTCCTGGAATTCATTTTTCATTGCCTGCAATTTGTTCAGAGTAGAAACTAAATTTTCAGACTGGTCCTGAAGGAGCGCGTATGTTTTTTCAGCCTCGTGATATATCGCTCTAAGCCAGGTCATTTCCCTTTCCAGGTCAGACCATTCCATCATCTCAGCCAGACCTTTGCCCTGGCTTTCCAGGAAAATCGGCCAGATATTGTCCAGCAGGCCTGCCAGTTTTTTCTGAGTCGCGGCTTTTTCCAGGGACAGGTTTTCATACTGTGAAGCAATCTCAACTTCGCGGGATACAATATCAGCCAGCTTTTTTTCCCGGGCTTCCAGAGTTTTGGAAATTTCATCCAGTCTGTCTTCAGCCTTGGCCAGCATGGAATAAACCTCTCTTTCCTGTTTGGAAAGCCTGTCAATGGCCCTTTGATGTCTGGTCAGCTCTTCCTGCCGGGCTTCTATTTCAGACTTGAGCTCACCTGATGGTTGAGCATGGGCTGAAGCCCAGGTGGACAAGATCATAATGCCCGCTATCAGTATAAGAAAAGAGTCCAGGAATTTAATTTCTCGCATGGCCTGTTAATTTCCGGATTTTCCAGGTTGATTGGTCATGGTTCTAATCAAGGTAGATATTTAAAGGGCACGCCCTGCACAGGGGGTCTTTTTTTCTGCACCATTTCTTGCCCACAATGACAACAAGGGCGTGGTATTCACTGTAAAGGCCAGGGTCCTCAGGCAGACATGTCATGAAAAATTCTCTCAGATCGTGGTAATCAATGTCTTCATGAACCAGGTTGTGGCGGTTGAAGATTCTTTTGGTGTAAGCGTCAACAACAAAGGTGGGCTTGTTCAGGGCATATAAAATAATGCTGTCTGCTGTTTCAGGGCCGATTCCGTTTACGCTCAAAAGCTTTGCCCGCAGTTCATCAATAGTATTGTTTTTTAAAACTGAAAAATTGAACGCGCACTCATTGTTCAGAAAATACAGGAAATTTTTAAGGCGTTTTGCTTTGATTCTGAAATAGCCGGCAGGTCTTATGAATTCAGCCAGTTCATTTTCACTTAACAAGAACATTTTTCTGGGGTCAAGGAGGTCCTTGGTTTTCAGATTGAGTATGGCTTTGCGCACATTGTTCCAATTGGTGTTCTGGGTCAGGATGGCTCCCACGGACACCTCAAAAGGAGTTTCTCCAGGCCACCAATTGCTGGGACCAAGACTTGAACTCATGGTATAAAAAAAGTTCAGGAGTAAGGTTTCATTGTTCATTGTATTATCCGGAATTATGGGTCCAGACAAGGGAGTCCCACTCTTTTTCATGATCTGCACAAGGCTGATCCAGTCCCAGACGCATATAGACCTGTGCCACATGTTCAGCCTGACTGGAAAGTATTCCCGAAAGAATCAGGCAGTACATGTCTTTATTGAGCAGAGAAATGATTTGTGCTGCCAGGCTTTTAAGAGTGGATGCAAGAATATTGGCGAATATCAGATTGAATTTCTGGTTTTTTTCAATGTCCTGGACTTCCCCGGTTCTTACTTCAAACCTGTCTTCCACTTTATTCAGGAAGATGTTTTCCCTGGCATTGTCCACGGCACAACCGTCAATATCAATACCCAGCCCTGTCAGACCCAGCTTTGCCGCGGCAATCCCCAGAATGCCGGATCCCGTGCCCAGGTCGAGAAAACTGCAGTCTTTGCTCAGTTTTCCCTGTTTAAAAAAAGAGGACAGGGTTTTCAGGCACAGGCTTGTTGTGGGATGATGACCGGTTCCAAAAGCCATCTTGGGGGTAATGATGATCTTTATCAAGTCAGAAGGTGTTGTTTCCAGCCATTCCGGGAGAACAATAAAGGTATCATGAATCTCAATGGGTGTGAAATACTTTTTCCAGTCCAGGGACCAGTCCTTATCCTGAACAGGCCTGATCTGGAAAACATAATCCCGGGATATATTCTGGACATCTTTTTTGAAATCCAGGGCCAGGTTTTTCTTGAGAAAATGGATAAGCACAGTGTTTTGATTTTTTTCCTCCCAGCCCCAGTTGATTCGTTGATAGAGAAGGGTCTGGATCTTTTCCATGTTTTTAGGTGATGATTGTATGGATAATGAATACATATTTTAACCCTGTCTTAACCACGGCAAAGATCTGAATCCAGGAGAAGTTGGTCAAGGGCCTGGGCAAAGCTCTCAATGTCTGCCAGGGAAATGACCAGAGGGGGCAAAAGCCTTAAAACAGTTTCCTGGGTCAGGTTCAAGACGAAGCCCTTTTCCAGGAGAGCTTTCCATATCTTTTTTCCCGGAAACTTGAGTTCAATGCCCAGCATAAGTCCCATACCCCTGACTTCCAGAATTTTTTCAGGGTGTTTATGGCGGATAAGTTCAAAAATATTCAGGGACTCCCGTCCGAGTTGTCCGGCTTTTGTGACAAGATCCTCCTGTTCCATGATTTCCAGAACTTTTAAAGCGGCTGCGCATGCCATGGGACTGCCTCCAAAGGTTGTCCCGTGACTCCCCGGGTCAAAAGCCTGGGCCACCTCTTCCGATGCAATGACGGCTCCCATGGGCAGGCCATTGGCCAGGGCTTTGGCTGATGTGATGATGTCCGGCTTTAAGCTTTGATGCTGATGGGCCCAGAATTTTCCGGTTCTGCCCATGCCTGTCTGGATTTCATCAACAATGAGCAGCAGGTCGTGTCCTTTGCAGACCTGTTTGATTTTTTCCATAAATCCAGGGCTCAAAATTTTGATGCCTCCTTCGCCCTGGATGATTTCAATCATAATGGCAGCGGTATCAGGGCTTATGGCTCGCTCCAGCGCCTGCTCATCATTAAAGGTAATTGTCTTGAACCCCTGGGGCAGGGGTTCAAATCCCTGTTTGATCTTGTCCTGTCCCGTTGCCGCAAGGGTGGCCAGAGTCCGGCCATGAAATGAGCCGGTCAAGGTTATGATTTCAAACCGATTCTGTTTTTTAATCCTGTGCATGTACCTGCGGGTGAGTTTGATGGCTCCTTCATTTGCTTCAGCTCCTGAATTGCATAAAAAGACTTTATCCAGAGAGCATGTGGAGATCAGCTTTTCTGCCAGAGCAACCTGTTCTTCCTGATAAAAGAGATTACTGACATGGATCAGCTTTTGGGCCTGACGGGTTATGGCCGAGACAACCTCTGGATGGCTGTGACCCAGGTTACATACTGATATCCCTGATAAAAGGTCCAGGTACTCTCTATCCGCAAAGTCGTACAAATTGCATCCTCTGGCGGACTTTACCGCAAGGGGATATCTTGCGTATGTTGAGCATAGATATTTATCTGTTCTATCCTGGAGCTGGTTTTGGTTTTGCATCCTGATGTATTCCTTTAATAATTTAAATTATATAATAACCCGCTGGACAAACTTTCCCAGGAAAATGTCTGTTAAAGCAGCCCGGTATGACCGAAACCTCCAGCGCCCCTCTGGGTATTGGAAAGTTTATCTGCCGGCATCAGTTCCGCGGGGAAAAAGGGCTGAAAAATAAGCTGGGCAATACGCTGGGATTTCCTGACCAGGCGTTCTTCGGTTGAGTTATTAAGAAGGGAAACTATTATCTCGCCCCGATAATCAGGATCCACCACCCCCACGCCCTGGCTGACCACAAGTCCCTGCTTTGTGCCCAGCCCGCTTCTGGAATAGATAAATCCGGCCACTCCCGGCGTGGCTATTTCTATGCATATTCCAGTTGGAAAGGGATGCCTGGAACCAGGATCAATGAGAATTTCTTCTTGTTCCATAAAGGCACGCAGGTCAATTCCAGCTGAAAATTGTGTGGCGTATTCCAGAATATTTCCTGACCTGTGGGTTTGTCTCAAATACTTAACTTTAACCTTTATTTTGTGATTCATAGCCCTGTGACAGGTCATGTCTGTGACCCTTGTTTGATTTCATAAAAAATTAAAAAGATATCTTCAAGAATGAAAACCTGCAAGGATTAAATGACTCCTTGCAATCTTGGCCTTTGTCCGGCAAAATGTTTAAAAAATAAAATCCGGAGGATAATTATGCGTCCTTTAAAAGTTTATAGTGTTACTCCCAAACTTCCTGATAGCCTCATATCCTTATGGGATCTGGCCAATAATTTCTGGTTTTCCTGGAAGCATGAGGTATCTGAACTTTTTGAAAGGATTGATTATCAGTTATGGAAGCAGTGCAGACAAAATCCCATAAAGTTTCTTAACCAGCTTCCCCAGGATGTGATCGAGGAAATGTCCAAAGATGAATTTTTTCTGGACAGACTTCAAAAGACCCGGGAAAGCCTGGAAAAATACCAATCAGCAAGCAAGTCCACCTTTGATTTTAAGGAAAGCCAGGGAAAGCCCGTAATTGCCTATTTCAGCGCGGAGTACGGAATAAGCCTTTCATTGCCTATATATTCGGGGGGATTGGGAGTTCTGGCTGGAGATCACCTCAAGTCTGCCAGTGATTTGAATATCCCTCTGGTGGCAATAGGGCTTTGTTATCAAAAAGGATACTTCAGGCAGTATCTTACCGGCGAGGGCTGGCAGCAGGAAAGATACCCCATCAATGATTTTGAAGAAATGCCCCTGATTCAGGTCAAGGATGATGATGGTGTGCCATTGTCAGTCCAGGTGACACTGCTGAATAGAAGCGTAAAGATTTATATCTGGAAGGCATTGATTGGGAGGATAACTCTGTATCTGCTGGATACCAATCTTAATGAGAATGATCCCCTGGACAGGGAAATCACTGCCCAGCTTTACGGGGGTGACTGGGAAATGAGGTTGAAGCAGGAAATCGTTCTGGGTATTGGAGGAATAAGGGCTTTGGAGACCATTGGGCTCAATCCCAGGGTTATCCATATGAATGAGGGGCATTCCGCTTTTGCAGGCCTTGAAAGAATCAACAATTTTATGCGTGAACATGACATGTCCTTTGAAGCCGCCACTGAACTAGTGGCATCCAGCAGTGTTTTCACTACCCATACTCCGGTTCCTGCGGGCAATGATCGTTTTGCCCCTGATCTGATGCAGAAATATTTTGACGGATATGCCAGGGAACTTGGTCTGGCTTTTAAGGTTTTTATGGCCCTTGGTCGGGAGGACCCCAGGGATGATCAGGAACTTTTTACCATGACCGTTCTGGCCTTGCGCCTTTCCCGATTCAATAATGGAGTGAGCCAGCTGCACGGGGTGGTGGCCAGAAACATGTGGAAAAAAGTGTGGCCCCAGTATCCTGTTGACGACGTTCCCATTACGGCAATTACCAACGGCATTCATATACCAACCTGGATAGCTCCGGATATGGCTTATCTGTTTGACCGCTATCTTGGTTCTGACTGGCGTGAAGACCCTGATTGTGAGCGTGTCTGGAAACAGTCTGAAGCCATACCAGATGCAGAGCTTTGGAGAACCCGCGAACGTTTGAGGGAACGACTGGTGGACTTTGTGCGTGAAAGGCTTAAAAACCAGACCCTGGCCAGGGGTGGCAGGCGCCATGAACTGCAACTGGCTGCAGAAGTCCTTGATCCCGGAGCCCTGACCATAGGTTTTGCCAGGAGGTTTGCCGCCTACAAGAGGGCTAACCTTGTTCTCACGGATGTTAAGAGAATAATGGAAATAATGGGCAACAACAAGCATCCGGTACAGTTTATTTTTGCAGGCAAAGCCCATCCCAAAGATGTTGAGGGCAAAAAGATAATCCAGGAGATAGTTCAGTTCTGTCGTCAGGAAGGATGCAGGCATCATTTCGTGTTTATTGAGGATTATGATATGGAGATAGCCGGATACATGCTTCAGGGCTGTGATGTCTGGCTGAATAACCCCAGACGGCCTCTGGAAGCCTGTGGAACAAGCGGTATGAAGGCTGTTGCCAATGGAGTTCTTAACTTCAGTGTTCTTGATGGGTGGTGGGATGAGGCTTACACCTCCGACAACCGTTACGGCTGGTCCATTGGTGAAGGCGAGGTATATGATGACCAGGAGTATCAGAACCTTGTGGAAAGCCATTATCTTTACAATGTTCTGGAGAGAGAAATCATCCCCACTTTTTATAATCGCTCTCATGGAAACATGCCTGTGGAGTGGATCAGGAAGATGAAAAACGGGCTCAGGGATTTATGTCCTGTATTCAGTTCGCATCGTATGGTGGAAGATTACGCGGAAAAGACCTACCTTCCTGCATATCAGAATTTTGTAAAGCTTGAGAAGAATGGATTTGAGCAGGCAAAGAGCCTGGCTTCCTGGAGAATGGATCTTATGACCAAGTGGGGCGAGGTGAAAATCAGGAATGTCAGGGCAGTTGAAGGCGATAGTCTCTACTCTGGAGATGAGCTCAAGGTTTCAGCCGAAGTATATGTCAACGGACTTTCTCCCAAAGACATCCGGGTGGAAATTTATTCAGGCGGAGTGGATATCAATGGTAATTTTTTTAACCGTAATACAGTTTGCATGAATAACAAGGGGCCTGTTGAAGATAATTGGATTCTTTACCAGGGCAAGGTAAAGACTGATAAAACCGGTCGCTTTGGCTATACAGTGAGAATTCTGCCTCACCATCCTCTGCTCTTAGATCCTCACTGTCTGGGATTGATTCACTGGGCATAGCATGGCGACCGGCATCTTCAAATGACCGCCTTGCTGTCCAAAAACATATTGACCCCTTTGAGATGTCCATGACTCCAAAAATCATGATATTTATGGACAGGATAGTCTGTGGCTGAAAAAAAACGGGCGGATGAGCTGCTTTTTGAAAAGGGCCTGACTGAATCAAGAGAGAGAGCCAAAAGATTGATCATGGCCGGACAGGTGTATATCCGACATGATAATAAAGATGTATTGATTGACAAGCCCGGACGATCCCTGAGTCCGGAATCCTGTTTTTTTGTGAAGGACACCGAGCGATTTGTAAGCCGAGGGGGATATAAGCTCCTTACGGCTTTGGATTTTTTTAATATTGATGTCAGGGATAAGGTTTGCCTTGATGTTGGAGCTTCCACAGGGGGGTTTACTGACTGCCTTCTGCAGCATGGAGCTCAAAGGGTTTATGCCCTGGATGTGGGATATGGTCAGCTGCACTGGAAGCTTCGACAGGATCAGAGAGTGGTTAACCTGGAGAGGGTAAATATCAGGACCGCGCCATCTGATCTTTTGCCGGAAAAGGTGGACTTAATTGCTGCTGATTGTTCGTTTATTTCCCTTTCTCTTGTATTGCCCAGGGCTATTCATTATTTAAAATCACAATGTGCATTAATAGCTTTGGTCAAGCCTCAATTTGAAGTTGGCCCAGGGATGACCATAAAAGGGGTTGTAAAATCAGAGGCCCTGGCTTTGAAAGCGGTTCAGGGTGTAATCACAAAAGCCGCTGATGAACTGGGGCTTGAATTCAAGGGGCAGGTGCCTTCTTCCATTAAAGGTCCCAAAGGCAATCAGGAATATTTGATATATTTTTTGAAACCATGACCATAAAACCGAGAACAGACCAAAGAGCCAGAAGAATGATGGAAGTTCTGGCTAAAAGACAAAATGATCTGACTCTGGTCATAAATAATATTCATGATCCTCATAATGTTTCAGCTATCCTCAGAAGTTGTGACGCGTTTGGAATCCCCAGGGTCCACCTTTTGTACACAAGCAATGTTTTCCCTGAGCTGGGCAAAAAATCTTCAGCTTCAGCCAAAAAATGGGTGGAAAGGATAAACCATTCCAGCGCTCCTGAATTAGTCAGGGTTTTAAGACAGCAGGGATTTAATCCGGTCAGGACAGGCTTCAGTCCCAAAGCCGTCCCTGTTCATGAATGGGACTTTACAAGGCCCACAGCGGTTATTCTTGGTAATGAACATAGTGGAGTGGAAAAAGATCTTCTAGAAGAAGTTGAACATGAGCTCTATATCCCCATGCAGGGCATGGTCCAGAGTCTTAACGTATCCGTGGCCGCGGCCATTATTCTTTATGAAGCCTTCAGGCAGAGGAATGGGGCTGGTCTATACTCCCGGCCGTCTTTTCCCCCTCAGGAGCTGGAAGCATATTTTGATAAATGGATTCAAAAGTAGCCAGCCAATGAAGATATATAAAAATATATACCTGATTGGATTCAGGGCCAGCGGCAAAACCACCCTGGCTGAGCGGATTTCACTGGATACCGGCCTGACTTTTCAGGATACAGACCTGCAGCTCCAGGAAAAAGCCAAAATGAGCATTGAAAAGATGATTGCCATGCATGGCTGGAATTATTTTCGGGATATGGAGGAAAAAATTCTGGCTGAAACCGCCATGCGCCAGGGCATGATAGTGGCCACCGGGGGCGGGATAGTCCTCAGGGAATCAAACCGGAATATTCTCAAGGATAACACAAACCTTACGATTTATCTCAAAGCTGATCGCGGGCTAATTCTGGACAGACTGGAAGCTGATCCCAGCCCTGATCAAAGACCACCCCTGTCAATCCTTTCCAGGGAACAAGAAGTCACTGAGATACTGACTCAAAGGGAGCCCCTGTATGAAGAATGCGCAGATGTAATCCTGTCAGCCCGTGAGGACCTGCAAAGTCTTTCACTCAAGGTTGCTGGCCTGATAAAATGAGCCAAAGCCTATTGTTTGTCACAAGACCTTCTCATAGATTATCTTGTCGTCCCCGGGGGCGTAAAAGTCCTTTATCCTGCAAGTTTTTGTAAATCCCACAGCTGTGTAAAATTTTCTGGCCAGTAAGTAATCTTTTCTGCCTGAAGTTTCAGCGAAAATCCTGGTCCCTTTTCTTGTTTTGATCTCTTTTTCAGTCTCAGCAAAGAGACTTTTCCCCAGGCCCATTCCCTGAAAATCTCTGTGCACCGCTATCCAATATAAATCAAAGCTTGATTCTGTGCATGGAATGGGACCATAGCAGGTAAAACCGGCCATGTGTCCGTGATTATTTCTGGCCAGCAGAAAATGATATCCTGATTTTTGGCTTCCCTTTTCTAGGTTTTCCATAACAAGTTCCAAGGCTAGGTCAATTTCCTGTTCGCTGAAGGCTCCGGTTGAAGCCAGAATGTTTCTGATCAGGTCAGGTGCGGACCTGTCAGGTTCCTTATCAAATCTAAAATAGGTCATGATCTTTTAAGTGATTAGAATTTATGTAAGCTTTGATATTTATGCAGTCCAGCCTGAACTATGGCATTAATGGTCTGGACCGGGGTTAACCCTGATTTTTGGGCCGCAGCCATGAATCCAGAGTCAGGAGACAAACATGGGTTGGCGTTGATTTCGAGCACATAAGGAAGGTTATGGGGATCAACACGGAAATCCACTCTGGCGTATCCGGACAGCTCAAATATTTTCCAGCACTTGAGGGCTGTGTCTGAAACACGGGTAATAAGCAAATTATCATCTTTATCAGACAGGAAATGTCTCTGGGTGTTTCTGAATGAATTTGATTTTTCATTCCATTTGGCCTGGTAGTCGACAATTTCAGAAAGATTGCCTGAGCCACTGGAAAAGATGATTTCAGCAATGGGCAGTATCTGCGGTCCATGCGGGGTCTCCAGGATAGAAACATTGATTTCCCTTCCAGGAATATACTTTTCCACAAACCAAGAACCCTGATATTTTTTTTTCAGTTTTTTTATCCGGGTTTCAATTTTGTCCGCGGAAAATTCCTTGATAATGCTTTCTTTGCTGAGACCGAGAGATCCGTGTTCCCAAACCGACTTGATAATGTATCTGTCTTTGATGGTCCTGTTTTGGGAGAGCAAATCCGGGGACAGGTAATCAGGGGTGGGGATGCCATGGGCCAGCAACATCTTTTTGGCCAGCAGCTTTGAAGAAGTCATGAGCATGGCTGAATAATTGTTGCCGGTAAAGGGAATGTCCTTGCTTTCCAGCACGGCCAGGGGATAATGAATAAACGCTCCTTTTCCATGAATTTCCTCAACCAGATTGAAAACCAGGCCTGGTTTAAGCATGTCAAGCTGTTTGCCAAGGCTTTCCATGTCCAGGGTGGCGGAAATAATGCTTACTTCAAATCCGAGCCTGCTGAGGATATCCACTACCAAGCTCACCTGGACCAGGCTGTCTTTCTGGTCAGCCCTTGATTTTGGGGCAAAAGACGAGGTTAGGACAATTATCTGCATCTAATTGGCTGATTCAAGGGAATTAATCCTGATTTTTTCAGGAATTTCAAACCCATGCCTGGATAAAGCGGACATGATTATGACAGCGATCAATTTTTTAAAGCTCCATCCCGCCAGCCTGCCAAGTATGGGCAGGTCCGAGTGAATGGGATTCAGTCCTGCCAGAGGGTTAACCTCGATAAAAGTCATTCTGCCCTGTTTGTCCTGTCTCAGATCAACCCTGCCTCCATCCAGGCAGCCAAGGCCTCTCCAGATTTTCAGAGCCAGGTCAATTGCCTGGTCTCTGATTTCTCCGGACACCAGTCCGTATTCCACTTCCTCCTCGTAATTTTCCTTGACCGAGTAGGAATAGATGTTTTCTTGATGAAAAATTACTTCCATAACGCCAATCTCCGCGGCTTGTGCCCCTGATCCAACTATACCTACGGTTACTTCCTTTCCGGGCAGAAATTCCTCAACAATCAGAGGCTGGTTGAATCGGGTGAAAAGTTCAGCGCACAGGCTTTGAAGCTCTTGTTGACAGGTTACCATTGATTTTTGGGAAATGCCCTTGCCCGTTCCTTCGGATACAGGCTTGACAAAGGCTGGGAATCGCACAGGGATATTCATCAGCTCAGTTAAAGATTTGATTGTCTGGAACCATCCTGTGGGCAGGCCAAGATCTCTGACTACCCGCTTGCAAAACCCCTTGTGCAGGGAAATGGCCAGAACTGCCGGGTCTGAGAACACGAAGGGTACGCGGTAATAGTCCAGAAGACACGGTACCAGGGATTCTCTGCCCGGGCCGTAAATTCCCTCACATATATTGAACACCAGGTCCCATTTTTTATTGTTGGACAGGGCCTGAACAAGGTTCCCGGCATTGCCTATTCTCTCCACTTCAAAACCAAGTTCTTCAAGAGCGATGGCAAGGGCATCAATGGTTTCAGGTTTATCCAGTTCAGCTGTCTGTTCCATGGTCAAACCTGCTTTGAGGTATTCCTCGCGAAGATCGTAAGTCAGTCCAATTTTCATTGTTTCCCCCGGGTTACGTTTTCGGGGCTGACCATGTTCATGCCTGATGAGAATGTTGGTTTTAATGGTTCAGGGTATATAAAAATCCTGTTTTCAAAATTCTTAAAAATCTGACCCTTGTTGTCCTGTCCCTGGTAGTAATCAGGCAAGACAGGGGTTTTACCTCCTCCACCCGGTAAATCAATAACGTAATGAGGCACTGCGTAGCCGGAGGTGTGCCCCCTGAGTCCCTGGATAATATCGAGCCCTTTTTGCATGGTGGTTCTGAAATGACCTGAACCCGGGATGGGATCACATTGATACAGGTAATATGGCCTTACCCTGGCCATGAGCAGCTTGTGATTAAGCTCTTTCATGGTTGATACGCAGTCATTTATTCCCTTTAAAAGCACTGTCTGGCTGCCCGTGGGAATTCCAGCGTCAGCCAGTCTTGCGCAGGCCCTTGCGGATTCCTCAGTAAGTTCCCTGGGATGAGTGAAGTGCAGACTCATGAAAAGAGGATGATATTTTTTCAGCATTCCGCATACACTTCTGGTTATTCTCTGGGGCAATACAGCTGGAACCTTGGAACCGATCCTGATGATTTCAACATGCTTTATCCTCCTGAGTCTGCCTAGAATGTATTCCAGCTGATTATCGCTCAGGGTCAGAGGATCTCCCCCTGATATGAGAACGTCCCTCACGTCTTGATTATTATTAATGTAATCAATACACGCATTCCATCTTTCCATGCCATAGGCACCCCTTTGTCCCACTATTCTGGACCTGGTGCAGTAGCGGCAATAAGTGGAACAGAATCCAGTAGCCAGAAACAGAACCCGGTCAGGATATCTGTGAACTATTCCCGGCACTGGACTGTCCCTGTCTTCGTGGAGGGGGTCTTCTTCCTCTCCAGGCCTTTTGATCAGTTCATGTTCTGTGGGCACTACACTTTTTCGTATGGGATCATCAGGACCGGTTCCACTTACAAGGCTCATGTAGTAAGGCGTGATAGACAGCGGCAGAAGATTTTCCATGGACCTGGCTGATTTTTCTTGAGGACTGATGGCGATGAATCTTTCCAGATCCCTGGATCGGCATATCCTGTTCTTGAGCTGCCATCTCCAGTCGTTCCAGCATTTATCTGAGACCTCAGGAAAAAACTCTTGACGGAATTCTAAGGTATTGAAATCAGGTCGGATTAGTTCTCTGGCAGGGATTAAGGTTTTTAGATTATAAAAATGTGCATTTCCGGATAATTCCGGAGGTTCACTCTGGGATTGAATCCCTGTAGATGGAGGTTCAGGGTCAATTTCAGCGATCTCTTGTTGTTTCATATTGTTATTCCTTTATGGTTTAATGGTCCTCTTGAAACAGTTGAAAATTCAAGGACACTTAATCCGGCCATTAACAAATTATGTGCCGAAATTTAATTGTTATAATTCAGTATGTTGCTTTGCTGCAAGTTGAGGTGAACGGAACTGATGGTTCTGGTTTGCGGGCAAGGTAGAAATGATCATAAAAAAGATGATGTTGGGTAAAGGTAAATGGTTGTTAACAGAAATTAAATAGTGGAACAAAAAGTTCCTGTCAGTAATATATTGGAACTGATGGTTCCGGTTTGAACGCGCGGGCAGGCGATAATGATGATTAATCAGCGGTTTTTAAATTCTTTTTTGTTTAGATCGTACTTGCTCATGAGCTTGTTAAGCTGTCTTTCACCAATTCCGGCCTGATGAGCTGAGTTTTTGATTTTTCCCTTATTTTTTATGAGCAATTGCTGAAGATACTGTTTTTCAATGGCTTCCATATGCATTTTCCTGACCTGGGACAGGGGCAGATTTATATTGATGTTTTCTGCTCCAGGACCTGACTGCTGAATAAAAAGCTGGGGAGGAAAGCTCATGGGGGTGAGCATGGCTGAATTTTCCAGAATAAGGGCTCGTTCCAGCAGATTTTCCAGCTCTCTGACATTGCCAGGCCATGAATAATTTTCAAAGGCTTCAAGCACCTCTTTGGTTATTCCTTCAACCTGCTTGGGAAACCCCTTTTTCAGCCTGTCCAGAATGCAAAGAGCAATGTCGGGAATATCTTCAACTCTTTCCCTTAAGGGTGGTATTTCAATAGGGAAAACATTCAGCCTGTAAATGAGATCCTGACGAAACCTTTCCTGTCTGCAAAGAGTTTTCAGATCCGCATTGGTTGCGGCTATAATTCTGGCTTCAACATGAATATCCCTGGTGCCCCCAACATGTTGAAAGGTTCTGTCCTGCATGAATGACAAAAGCTTAACCTGGGCCGCCTGGCTCAAAGTTCCAACTTCATCAAGAAGAATGGTTCCTTCATGAGCCAGTTCAAAACGGCCGGTTTTTCGTGATGTGGCTCCGGTAAAAGCCCCTTTTTCATGACCGAAGAGTTCGCTTTCAATGAGGTTTTCCGGGATGGAGCCGCAGTTTATGGCAATAAAGGGTTTATCACTTCTTTTTGAATTGAGGTGTATGTATCTGGCAAGGCTGCTCTTTCCCACCCCTGTTTCACCCGTGAGAAGGACTGTTGTCTGTGTTGGAGCCACCAGAAGCGCTTTTTGAAAGACTTCCCGCATTACTGGGGATTTAGTTTGAGTGAGCACGTCTTTTCATGACCAGATTCGGGTTAACCTTGAAATGTCCTCATGCCAGGATGTTGATTTGTACTTGAATTTTTCATAACCAGGTGCTGTCGCCTTAACAATGGAAAATTATCAACCTTGGAATTACATTACAAGATAATTTTTGTTTTATGATGATATTTGTGCCTTAACTTCAGGGAGTTGATTTATTTTAACTAATTTTCATGAAGCCTTGTGACCAATTGGTCTGCTGTAACCAGAAAAGACTCAGGGGTTGTTAATGTTATGATTTCAACAAGCCGTAACTACAGATTTTGCCTGTTTATTCTGGTGTGTCTGCTCCCGGCGCAGTTGCTGGTCTGGAAACAATCCCTGGCCCAAAAGGACCCATCCCCAAAACATGACCGGAATAACGGAGCAGCTTCTTCAGAGTTATGCAGGGTTAGATTCAGTTATTTTCTGCATGTTCAGCCCAGGATGGCCAGCAACCAGCTCGCGCTGTGGATTGAAAACATGCAGGGCGATTATATAGCCACTGTCTTTGCCACTGACTACACCGCCCGGGGTGGTTACCAGCAGAGACCCTTAAGTCTTCCTCAATGGAGGCGAGCTTCCAATTGGGACCAGGTTGGACCGGATTACGTGGATGCCGTTACCATGGCCACGCCCATTTCAGGAGAACACACAACTTTCTGGGATTGCAGGGATGAAAATGGGCTTCTGGTGGCTCCGGGAAGATACCTGTATAAAATGGAAGGAATTATTTTCTGGGAGAACAGGGTTGTATGGACAGGTGAAATTGGAATTTTTGTGCCCCCGGACCAGTCACAGGCAAAACCTGAGTACATTCCAGAGAGGGCTTTCAGAAAAGGAATACTTCTGGAGAATGTCAGGGCTCAGTTCATTCCTGGCCGGCCGTGATGACGTGCCGGCTTTTTTTCTCAATCAGACATGATTTCTCAGTTTAAGTTCCATTGGGTGGGGATTGAGATAGACCTGCTCTTCCAGATATGCTTGATGGTATTTTCTGACATAGTGATTGAGCAGGGTGATGGGCACTATTATGGGCACCAGGGAATCTGAGTAATTTTTAATTATCTCCAGAAGTTCCTGCTTTTCGTCTTTGGACAGTTCTTTTTTGAAATAACCCATAACGTGATGCAGGACATTTACGTTTTTTTTGATGGTCGAAGACAGTTTCAGGGCGGTCATGAGTTTGTCTATGTATTCATTGGCCAGTTCATCTGGATGATACTCTTTGGCCCTGGCCACCATCCGGCCAAGTTCCCGGTAAGTGTTGATATTATGGGCCATTAGAAGAAGTTTGTGTCTGGTATGGAAATCCACAAGCATCCCGGTGTTCAGCCCTTTTTCCATTAATTGGCGCCATCTGCTGAACACGAAAATCCTGGTGATAAAGTTTTCCCGGAGCAGAGGGTCATGAAGCCGGCCGTCTTCTTCAACAGGCAAAAGCGGAAACCTGTCCATGAACATGCCCGCGAATATTCCCCTGCCTTTGGGCACGGGGTGGCCTTTATCATTGTAAATCTTTACGCGCTCCATGCCGCTGCTGGGTGATCTGGATTTAAAAATGAATCCGCAGAGTTTTTCGTTCTCCAGCTCATCAAGTTTTTGACGGCTCCAGTTTACAAGGCGCTCAGTATGGTCAATACGCGTGTCAATGGTAATAAGTCTGGGGTTGAGGGTATCACCCACAAGGCGCATGGCCTCCCTTGGAACGGGCAGTCCTGATTCTGTTTCCGGACAGACAGGCACAAAGTCTACATATTTTCCCAGCAGATCACGCAGGTATCTGTCCAGCTTGTGACCGCCATCATAGCGGACATTTTCACCTAAAAGACATGTGCTTATTCCGATTCTCATGAATTTGCCGTCCTTGAATCCGAGTTGTATATTTTTGTTACAATTTAGACCTTAAGCTGAAAAATATCAACAGGGAAGTTAATTATTTCTTGAAGGTATATTGGCTGGGTGGTAATTAATGTTTTATGAACAGAAAATTGACCAGAGAGATTAGAATCGGCGCAGTTGGAGTTGGCGGAAACAATCCCGTCCGGGTGCAGAGCATGACCAATACTGATACCAGGGATTCTGAAAAAACTTTGAATCAGATTGGTGAACTGGCAGAAGCCGGGTGCGAGATAGTGCGTGTGGCTGTGCCTGATGAAGAATCAGCGCAAAGTCTGAAAAAGATAGTTGTCCAGTCTCCCTTGCCGGTGATAGCAGATATCCATTTTGATCATCGTCTGGCTTTGAAATCCATTGAAGCCGGGGTCCATGGACTTCGTCTGAATCCGGGTAACATAGGTGACCGGGCAAAAGTCAACAGGGTTGTTGACGCTGCCAGAGCAGGGGGAATTCCCATCCGCATCGGAGTAAACAGCGGGTCGGTGGATAAAAAAATATTAAAGAAGTTCGGGGGGCCAACTCCTGAAGCCATGGTGGAAAGTGCCATGGAACACATCCATTTTTTTGAAAGCAGAAACTTTGATATGATTAAGGTTTCTCTTAAATCCTCGTCTGTGCTCAACACTGTTTCCGCTTACAGTCTAATGTCTCAAAAACGTGATTATCCCCTGCATATAGGCATTACTGAAGCAGGAACCCCATTGCGTGGGGCTGCAAAGTCCGGTGTTGGCCTTGGCATTTTGCTTTACCAGGGAATAGGGGATACTTTGAGGGTTTCATTGACGGGCGAGCCTGTTGACGAAATGCTGGTGGCATGGGAAATATTAAGGTCTTTGAGGCTCAGGCAGAGGGGCCCGGAAATAATTTCATGTCCCACCTGCGGACGGACTGAGATTGACCTGGTTTCAGTGGCCACGGAAGTGGAGAAGAGACTCAGAAAAGTGGATAAAGTGTTCAGTGTTGCTGTGATGGGATGCGTTGTCAATGGCCCTGGAGAAGCCAGAGAAGCGGATATTGGCCTGGCCGGAGGGCGAAACTGTGGAATAATTTTTAAAAAGGGTCAGGTTGTCAGGAAAATTCATGGAAAAAACCTGTTGTCGGAATTCATGAAGGAGATTGAAGATTTTTTAAGCTTGACATAGTTTATATATCAAAATATGAAAAAAAGTTTACCTTGCTCTCTTTTGAGGGCCATATGACCATAAGGAGGATTTTTAATGAACATGACCTATGAAACTCTTCTTCTGCTCAGTCCTGAGCTTGGCTCAGAAGGAAGCAAAGAAGTTCTGGACACCCTGGCCGGTATTATAGACCGTGACGGAGGCCAGATTTTAAAGAATGACGACTGGGGAATCAAAGAACTTGCCTATCCGGTTAAAAAGCAGACCAGAGGACATTATGTTCGCCTGGAGTATTCTTTACCTCCGGATAAAGTTTCCGAACTGGAGAGAAACATACGGAACGCGGATGGGATTTACAAATTTCTGACTGTAAAACTTGAGCAGAAGACCGAGGCTAAGGAGGATTAAATGGTATTCCGAAAATTCGCTCCCAGAAAGAAATTTTGTCGCTTTTGCGCAAATAAGGATATTGAACTGGATTATAAAAACGTGGATTTGCTCAAGGATTTTATAACTGATCGGGGCAAGATAATCGCGCGCAGGATCACCGGGACCTGTGCCAAACACCAGCGCCAGCTGACCGGGGAAATTAAAAAATCCAGACAGATGTCCCTGTTGATATACACAGCTACCCACAGTACCCATGTGCACAAGAGGACAGTCTAGGTTTTTCAGCCGTCTGATTGTCCCATAAATTAATTATTGGTTATTCAAAAAAGATACTCATATTTTTCAGGTCACAACCTTTGGATAACCAGAAACTATTTTCAGAACATGTTGTCTCAGGAGCATCATTATGCAGATAATTTTAAGAGCAGACGTGGATAATCTTGGCCGTCTGGGTGACGTGGTAAAGGTTAAGCCTGGGTATGGCCGCAACTACCTCATCCCCAAAGGAATGGCCATGCCAGCCACCAAGGCCAATAAGAATATTTTTGAAAGGGAAAGAAAAAAGCTTGAACTCCAGATGGAAAAAATCCGTCAGGCCGCACAGAGTCTGGCTGACAGGCTTAATGAAGCCCATGTGATTATCCCGGTCCGGGTAGGTGAGAATGAAAAGCTTTATGGTTCAGTTACCACCACAAACATTGGTGAAGCTTTGTCCCAAATGGGAATAGAAGTGGACAGACGCAAGATAGTCCTGGAGAATCCCATTCGTTCCCTTGGTGAGTTTGAGGTTGAAGTCAAACTTCATCATGATGTGAAGTGTCTGGTCAAGGTCAGTGTTGTCAAACATGGCGCAGGAAAGAAACCGGAACAAGAACAAGTAACTGAAGATGTCCAGCAAGAGACTGAATAGTCTAACCAATCAGTTAAACACGGATATTTTTAACAGGCTGATAATGTGTCATCATCAAAAAAGGACAATTTACCTGACAGTCTGAACAGGATTTCCTCTGACTTAATCAGGAATATGCCCCCCCAGAACATGGATGCTGAACAGGCGGTTCTGGGCGGGGTTTTTTTATCCAATAATGTTCTTCATTCCATTATTGATATTCTGGTTGAGGAAGACTTTTATTCTCCGGCTCACCAGATAATTTTCAGGTCATTTCTTGACCTTTACCGCAGAAATATTCCTGTAGATCTCCTCACCATCCACGAAGAGTTGGAAAAAAAAGGTCAGCTTGAGTCCGCGGGCGGCCCTGTCTATCTGGCTTCATTAACCGAGGCAGTGGCCTCATCTTCAAATGCTCTTTTTTACGCCCAGATAGTCAAAGAAAAAGCCATTCGCAGACATCTTATAAGAGCAGCCACGGAAATAATCTCTCAAAGCTTTGAGCCGGCATCTGATGTAAGTGATCTGCTTGATTCCTCTGAGCAGAAAATCTTTGCCATCAGTGAGTCCAAGACCAAGCAGGTATTCAGATCCAGCAAGGAACTGGTGGCGGACGTTTTTGAGCTTCTGCAGAAAAGAGTTGAAAGAAAGGAGCTGGTTACAGGCGTGCCCACGGGGTATCATGACCTGGATGAACTTACGGCCGGTCTTCAACCCACGGATTTAATCATTGTCGCGGCCAGGCCAAGCATGGGCAAGACTGCTTTTGCTCTCAACATGGCCATGCGGGCGGCTGTATCCCATGAAGTTGCCACCGCGATTTTTTCCCTAGAAATGTCCATGGAACAGCTCATGATGCGGATGCTTTGTTCCTTCGGCAAGGTGGATCTCAGGAATTTACGAACAGGATATTTAAATGATGAGGACTGGAGCAGGCTGTATGATTCCGCGGACGCGCTTTCAAAGGCTCCCATATACATAGATGATACTCCCGCTCTTTCATCCCTGGAATTAAGGGCCAGATGCAGGCGCCTCAAGTCGGAGAAAAACGTTGGGATGGTTATTGTTGATTATCTTCAGCTTATGCGGGCCGGCAGGCGCATCGACTCCAGAGAGCAGGAAATATCTGAAATATCCAGGTCATTAAAGGCTCTGGCCAAGGAAGTGGGCGTTCCCGTGGTGGCCCTTTCCCAGCTTAATCGTAAAGTTGAGGAAAGAACCAACAAGCGCCCTGTGTTATCTGACCTTCGTGAATCAGGGGCCATTGAACAGGACGCTGACCTGATCATCTTTTTATACCGGGACGACGCTTATAACAAAAAAAATGATAATCCCCAGAGAGGCATTGCGGAAATTATTGTGGGCAAGCAGAGGAACGGACCCGTGGGAACCGTTAAACTTTCATTTCTGGAGAAATTTACCGCATTTGAAAACCTTGCGGAAATTCCGCCTCCATCTGAAGACTCTGACGTGAATTTACTTTAGTCAAAAAAGGATTGGACATGAATTGTTTTAACCGGGTTGAGTTTTTTGACAGGAGCGAAATCGAGAAAATTCAGGCCATCAGGCTTAAAAACACAGTTTACCAGGCCACGGCGTCCAGGTTCTACAGGGGAAAGCTGGCCATGGCCGGAGTTAAGCTTTCTGACATAACCAGTCATGAGGATATAAAAAGACTGCCCTTTACCACAAAGGAAGATCTACGAAATAACTTCCCATACGGCCTTTTGGCCAGGCCTGTGAAGGAGATGGTCCGTCTGCACGCTTCTTCGGGCACCACGGGCTCGGCAACAGTGATATTTCACACCCAAAACGATCTTAACGCCTGGGCTGATCTGGTGGCCAGGTGTATGTATATGGTCGGGGTCCGCCCTGGAGATGTGTTTCAGAATATGAGCGGTTATGGTCTTTTCACGGGAGGCCTGGGCATCCATTACGGAGCTGAAAGGCTCGGCTGCCTGACCATTCCGGCCGGAGCCGGAAACAGCAAGCGCCAGATAAAAATGCTCAAGGATTTCAAGGTAACCGCAGCTCATATTATACCATCCTATGCCCTTCACCTGAGTTCGGTATTCAAAGAGATGGAAGTTGATCCCAGATCCCTTCATCTGAGAATAATGCTTATCGGAGCGGAACCCCATTCCAAGGAAATCCGTCATAGGATCGAACAGATATATGGTGTCAAGGCCTATAATTCTTATGGTCTTTCTGAAATGAACGGTCCTGGCGTGGCCTTTGAATGTGAAGAACAGTCAGGGCTGCATGTCTGGGAGGACGCATACATGGCCGAGGTGGTTGATCCCGACACTCTGGAGCCTTTACCCGACGGAAAGGTCGGCGAGCTTATCCTGACGACTCTTTGTCGAGAGGGAATGCCTGTCATAAGGTACAGAACCAGGGATCTAACCAGATTTATCCCTGGTGAGTGTCCCTGCGGGCGCAAACATAAAAGGATTGACCGCATCAGCGGCCGATCCGATGACATGATAGTCATTAAAGGTGTGAACATCTATCCCATGCAGGTTGAAAAGATTCTCATGTCCATTCCTGAGGTTGGCCAGAATTATCTCATTGAACTGGAACGTGAAGGTTTTATGGATCAGATGAGGATCAAAGTGGAAATTCGCGATGAATATTTTGTGGAGGACATGCGCATCCTGCAGGCCCTTCAGAAAAAAATCGCCACTCTTTTAAGGGATGAGATACTCATCACGGCCAAGGTCGATCTTGTTGAACATGACAGCCTGCCCAAAAATGACGGCAAGGCTGTTCGGGTTGTGGACAAGAGAAATGGGTGATCCCGGGTAAATTCATTATTTGTTCTTTTAAGGTTAAAGAAATTTATTCAATCTATCAGCGCTGGCTATTTTCCGGGATAAGGACAGTGTTAAAAACAGTTAGTTGCTATACGTAGAATAAGCATTTTTCCTGCAATATTATTTTATACATGGAGAGAATATGATTAAAGTTGCCATTTTCATGGGCAGCAAGTCTGACCTGGAAAAGGTTAAGCCATGCGCCCAGGTTCTGGATGATCTTGGCGTCAGATATTTTATGACCATAACCTCAGCTCACAGGACTCCTGACCGGACTAAAAAACTTATTCGGGAAATGGAAAAGCAGGGGTGCCAGGTATTTATCTGCGCAGCCGGGATGGCCGCTCACCTGGCCGGAGCAGTAGCCGCGTCCACCATAAAGCCGGTCATAGGCATTCCTCTTTCCGCTTCCAGTCTTGGAGGCATGGACGCTTTACTGGCAACTGTTCAAATGCCTCCGGGGTTTCCAGTTTCAACAGTAGCCCTGGACAAGGCCGGAGCTAAAAACGCGGCCTGGTCCGCGGCCCAGATTCTGGCACTCAATGATGAGATCCTGGCGGGCAAGATTGAATCTGCCAGGCAGAAGATGCGCGATGACGTTGAAAAGGCTTCCCAAGAAATCTGATGGACAGAGACAGCAGTTTAGCCTTTATTCTTCTGGCCTCAGTATTCAGCGGAAGCCTGGTAATCGCTTCTGTTATATCCTCCAAAATCATTACTGTGGGCGGAGTTGTTCTTCCGGCCGGTATCCTGGCCTACTGCATTACCTTTGTTGCTTCAGATGTTGTCAGTGAAATCTGGGGCAAACAAAAGGCAAAACAGGTGGTCCTGGGAGGGTTTGGTGCTCTGGTGGTTTGCCTTGGGCTTATTCATCTGGCTCTGGTCTGGCCAGGGGCTTCTTTCTGGGACAACCACGAGGCTTATGGTTCGGTGCTGGGCGCGGCGCCAAGAATTATTGTCGCTTCAATTATAGCTTATCTCATAAGTCAGAATCATGACGTATGGGCCTTTCATTTCTGGAAAAAGACATTCAGGGGAAAACACCTCTGGATCAGGAACAATCTGTCAACGGCCTCGTCCCAGATAATAGACAGCGTTATTTTTATCACCATAGCCTTTTACGGCATTATCCCCATCATCCCCTTGATTGCGGGACAGGTGTTGATCAAAATTCTTATCGCTTTTCTGGATACCCCTGTGGTCTATTTTCTGGTCTGGCTGATTAAACGTCCTGACAGGGAAAGGGCTGAACTGCGCGTCGCGGACTGATTTCCCCGGGCGCGGGCAGGTTTGGTAAAAGTAAGCCGCAACTTTAACAGGGTGAACATGCGGCTCTGATCTTTAATCCAGGCCTCCAAGGCCTAGTCAATTACTTGCTTTATCTATTTAACCCTTTTTGACCAATATCCCGGCGCATATATTTATCTTCAAAGCTCACTTTATCCGCTGCAACGTAGCATCTATCAATGGCATCCTTAAGATCAACTCCCAGAGAAGTGACGCCCAGGACCCTTCCGCCGCTGGTCAGCAATTGTCCGTTTTCTAATCTGGTTCCGGCATGAAAAACTTTGACCAGGGAATCCTTTTCTGCATCCTCTATTCCTGTGATTACGTGTCCTTTCCGATATTGCCTGGGGTAACCGTTTGCGGCCAGAACAATACACACAGCAGCTTCAGGCTTTATTACTATTCTGGAATTTTGAAGCCGGCCTTCAACGCAAGCCATCATCAGCTCAACGATGTCCGACTCCATGCGCATTAAAAGAGGCTGGCATTCCGGGTCGCCAAAGCGGACATTATATTCAAGAACTTTTGGTCCGTCCTGGGTGAACATCAGACCAGCGTAAAGAATCCCCTTGAAAGGCCTGCCCATTTCTTCAAGATGCTGAATGATGGGTTTTATGACCAGATCAGCAGTTTCCTGGTAATGTTCCTGGGGCAATACCGGCGCTGGACTGTAAGCGCCCATTCCACCGGTATTGGGTCCGGTATCATTATCTCCAATCCTCTTGTGATCCTGGGAAGAGGGCAGGAGCAAAAAATCATGTCCATCACAAAAGGCCAGAAATGATGCCTCCTCTCCATTAAGAGCCTCTTCAATAATCACGGTTTCTCCGGCCTTGCCGAAAACCTGCTTGATCATCATGTCGTGAATAGCTTCTCTTGCTTCGTCAAGATTGCAAGCCACAATAACTCCCTTGCCCGCTGCCAGCCCATCAGCCTTGATTACCAGGGGGTAGTCCTGATTTTTAAGGTACCCCAGAGCCTGATTGTAGTCTTCAAAGACCTTGAACTTAGCAGTGGGCACATCGGCATCTGTCATCAGGAACTTGGAAAAAGCCTTGCTTCCCTCAAGCTGGGCAGCGTAAGAGCTGGGTCCAAAACATGGGATATTCTCTCTGTACAGAGCATCGGCAAGGCCCAGAACCAGGGGAAGTTCAGGTCCAACCACAACCAGGTCAACGTGCTTGTCTCTGGCCAGCGAGCAAAAGCCAGGGATGTCATCATTGCTTATGGAGATGTTTTTTCCCAGGGGTGCAGTTCCTCCGTTTCCAGACGCGATATATATATTTTTGACCAGAGGGCTTTGTCTTATTTTCCAGACCAGGGAATGCTCTCTTCCTCCTGATCCAACAACCAGAATATTCATGCAACCTCCTATTTTCGTTTGAACATTTTTTCCAGATCTCTATTGCCAAGCTCTCTGCTGATGGGCCGTCCATGGGGACAGAATTGGTTATTTTCACAGCCCAGCAGTTTCGCCATCAGCCCCATTGCTTCATCAGGAGTTAGACATGCTCCTGATTTAATTGATGTTCTGCAGGCAATGGTAATAAACATTTCATCCAGGTTCTTTTTTTTCTGGGCCAGGATATCCCTTAAGGACTCAATGGCTTCATTTGAAGAGAGGAAATCAGGAATTCCTGAAACAATTAGTTTTTTATCAGTGCTTATTTCCAGAACAAAGCCCATTTTCTTGAGATCAATCCAGAGGTCCTGGAGCAGTTCCAGTTCTGACTGGTGAATTGTAAGACTTTGAGGCAAGGCCAGTCTTTTGATGACGGTTTTTTGAAATCCCCTTATGATTTTTTCAAGCATTACCCGTTCGTGGGCGGCGTGCTGGTCAACAATAAGCAGTGTGGAATAATTTTTTAAAAACAAAAGATAGGAATTTTCCACCTGTCCCAGATAAGAAAGACCTCTGCCCGCAATGGATGTTTCTTTTGCTTGCGCGGCAAAACTTTGCCTGGAAGGCGCACGAGATTCTGGCTTATAATCAAAACCGGATTGTTTTTCCTTTAAGCGATATAAGATGTTTTCCTGCTCCCCGGCAGGGTATGTATTCCTTTTTTCAAAGACTGGTCCAGCAGGTTCATGGAAACCTGAATGTCCAGATTGAGCCTGGAAAATATCTGTTTTCAGGCAGGACCTCAGCCCCCTGGACACCAGAGAAAAAACATCCTTTTCATTTCTGAAGCGGACTTCATTTTTGGCAGGATGGACATTTACATCCACCTCTTGAGGGGGAAGATCAATAAAGATTACCGCCTGAGGATATTCTCTGGACAAAAGCTGGCCTTGATAAGCCTGGCGGACTGCAGAAATGAGCATACGGTCATTGACTGGCCTTTTGTTGACATAAAAAAACAGTCTGTCAGGCCTGGCCTGAGCGCTTTCAGGACTGGAAGCGATCCCGTGTAAAGACATGCCCTGTTGTTCCCATGAAAATTCTTTCAGGCAATCGCATATCTGAGAAGGCCAGATGACCCTGAGGCGATCCAATAGGGACTGGCCATGGAAAAACCTGTACAGTGATCTGGATTCTGAAAAAAGTTCAAAGTCAACATCAAGATTGGCCAGACAATGACGAATAAAGGATTCAACGCATTTTCTGCTTTCAGTGGTCCTGGTTTTTAAAAACTTAAGCCTGGCAGGAACATTGGCCAGCAGGTTTTCCACCTGAACCCTTGTTCCGGTAGTCATGGCCACAGGACCCTGGTCAATAAGCTCTCCATGGATGAGCTTGAGATAGAAACCCTGATTCAGGCCATGGGGACATGAAGATATGGTAAGCCGTGAAATGGAGGCTATGCTGGGCAGGGCTTCTCCCCTGAATCCGAAGCTGGAAACTCCTGCAAGTTCCTCAACGCTTGATATCTTGCTGGTGGCATGCCTGGTCAGGGCAAGGGGGAGGTCTTCAGGGAATAATCCATGACCATTGTCAGTTATTTTTATAAGGCTTTGTCCTCCTCCTTCAAGATACAGCTGGATATTGCCTGCTCCGGCGTCCAGACTGTTTTCCATCAGCTCCTTAACAACGCTGGCCGGACGCTCAACCACTTCTCCGGCGGCTATCTGGTTTTGCAGTCCCGGGGAAAGAACTTTAATCAGACTCATCTATCCACCAAAACTTCCAAGGTTCAAAAGATTAATCCGAATTTCATATTTTTCATCATAGTCCGTGGATTCAAAATTGAACTCAAGACTGTAGCATTGATGGCGATATATAATGCCCAGTCTGCGCTGAAGATCTTTTTTGGCTTCCAGATCAGTGCGGTAGACAAAAGTAAACTGCCAGTTACTGACAAAATCAAACCTTGCGCCAAGCTCCATGATGCTTGTCTTGTCACTGACCTGACGTTTGAATTCGTTTATATCCTTGAAAAAGTCCAGACTGAACCAGGCAGACATTTTGTCCGGCCAGGTCAAAATCAGGCGGTGCTCATGCTGGGTGACCATGTTTTCATAAAATGAATACCAGGTCTTGTTTCTCAAAGAAATGTATTTTCCAGGGTTCAGCTGCATTTCTGCAAGCAAGTCTGAGAAGGGCCGTCTTGAGTACTCGTCCAATTCATCTCTGCGCCTGGCTTCCCTGAAATCGTATGACTGTTCAAACTTGAGGCGGAAGAAATCCAGGTAATTGGTTCTCAGAATCGGCTCTGTGCTGCCTGCTCCCTTAATTACGCTGTCTTTTCTGCGGGTGAAAACATTGCTTAAAGAATAAGTCAGCTCTTCTCTGGGCTGGATGCGATCCAGAGAGTCAAACCTTGGGTACTTGTCCTGTTTTACATCAGGGACAAAATCATAATCAATTTCCGGGGTGACAGTATGCTGTATACTTGTCCAGGATCCCTGGTTTGACCTCTCCAGATAAAGGCCGGGAACCGGATTGACTTCAAAGACCCTGAACAGGCTGGTTGAGGCATTGAGGTTGAAATCATAAATTCCCCTGGACTGAAAACGGTTGTCAGTGTCTCGTTCTGTTGGATCATCTTCAAATTTATCCACAAGATAAAAGGTCTGTCGCCAGCCGAATCTCGGGGTCAGGTTTCCCAGGACGTTCCTTAAAGGCATGCTGACCTGGGGACGCAAGTCAATTCTGGAGGCCCTGGTTCCATATTCTCTCCAAAAATAAACCCCCTGGCTGGAGCCCTGAAGTTCAAGTGGAGATGAGCCGATGCTGGTTCTGAAAAGGTTCAGATTGATTTCAGGCAGCCTCTGAATTGTGGGGTTTTCTTCTGAGGGCAGATTACTGTTTCTGTACCTCAGATTGTCAGAGTATACCATTCGGGCGTTGAGACCCACATGACTCCAGTTCCTGGCCGCGCTTAAGGTGCTGGTCCTGATCAGGCTGTCGTGCTCCTGAATGTCCCGGCCAAAATTGTCCAAGAACTGATTGCGGCTGTGATCAAATCCGGACTGTCCTGACTTGAATTCCTTAAGATAGTTCTGGTCAGAGACATAGTCCAGGTCGACCTTATACGACCAGCCGGTTGCCGGGTCATTTCCATCAAATTTTGATCTGAGCCAGTACCTGTTTTGGTTGGGACGAAATAATCCGTCATCCCTGAATCTGGAAGGTTCATTTTCAAAGGTGTCATGTTTTTCTCTGTCTCTGAGCCAGTCGACCCTCCACTGTCCCTTGTTAAGAAGGGTTGGCGTGTGGCGGTATTCCAGGCCAAGCATGACTCCTCTTTTGGAGTAATAGTTGGTGTACATTGTGGCGTCGCGCTGATCATCAATTACATGATAATATGGAAGATTTATGTTTATTCCGTATTCAGATCCATAGCTCAGGTCAGGCATGAGGAAACCACTCTGGCGTTCAGTCTTGACCGGAATAATCAGGTAGGGAGAATACAGTACGGATCTGTCCTTGACCCTGAACCTTGGATGCCAGAGACTCGCGTAGCCATCCACGGTTATTTTTCCCCGGCTCGATTTTATGGACCATGGGGGAACGTCATCATCACATGAGGTTACTGTTCCCTGGGTAAATTCATATGTATTTTCACCGGTTTTTTCCATGTGTTCTCCGGTGAAGTAGATATGTTGGTCAGCCATGAAGATCTGTCCGTTTTTGAGCCAGCCCACATTATTGTTCAGGTCCAGTTCAGCCTCGTCTCCCTGGAGAAAGTCACTGTCCCAGTAAGCGCTTATGTTACCTTTGAGATGCAGCCAGTTAGTGTCGGTATAAAGCCTAGCATAATCTGCCTTGAGGAAATTTTCCAGTCTGGACAGATGAACATTGCCGAAGGCTTCGATGATCTTTTGGTCATCCCTGGATAAAATTCTGTCCGCGTAAAGATTCCATGGTTCAGCGCCCATGGCTGGTCCGGATAAAACAAAATAGATTATCAGGAGTTGGAGTAGGAGGAATTTGGTTTTTATCACTTTAGACAGCTGTGCATCCTGGTTCAGGTCAGACAGGGCAATGTTGTGATTGTTATAAAAAAGTCTGTTTAACCTTGAGCTCATATTTTATCAATGAGCATCAGGCCGCCAATGATCAGAAATCCTCCCGCGGCAAGCTTTTTTATAGCATTGCCTGGAATAAAGTTGCCAATCAGATTGGCAAAGATTACAGCCAGAAGAGTTATGATAACCAGAGCCAGGGAAGCTCCGAAGAAAACCGTCCATGGTTTTTGACTCTGGGCTGCCATCATGATTGAGGCCATCTGGGTTTTGTCTCCAAGTTCAGCCAGGAAGATTAGTCCGAAGGTGGTGAAGAAAAGTTTTAAATCCATGATGGTCCTCCGGTATGATGCTGCTTTGCTTGTGTTTTGAATAAAATAAGGATATTATTTTTATTAGTAATGTAAATTACTATATCTTAGCCTAACATTAACCGGGTCTCAACACCAAAAAATTGCCGCGTGTTATTTATTGGCCTGTAATGCAGGAAGCCCGGTTATCCTTGTTGGAATGAAAAGCTATTCCAATATTAAACTGAGTACCTATGACCCATAATTTTGAAGAGTCCCTAGACTTCCAGGATACTTTCAATATCCAGGATTTGTTCGGTCCCCAGGGCGGGAATTTAAAGACAATTCATGCCGGAACAGGGGTATTAATTGAAAGCAGGGGGGGCGCGATCATTTTGAAAAGCCCTGAAAAGGAAAAGCTAAACCTGGCCAAGAATTGTCTGGTTCAGCTCTATGGACTTATCAAGACCGGGTACAGGGTTTATCCCCAGGACGTTGAAGCCGCGCTGAGGATTCTTGAAGACGATCCCGGGGCGGATCTCAAAAAAGTGTTTAAAAAAGAGCTATTTATTGTTTCAAATAAAAAAACTATTGTCCCTAAAAGTCCAACCCAGCGTCAGTATCTGCAGGCCATAAAATCCAGGGACCTTGTTTTCGGGGTTGGCCCGGCAGGAACCGGCAAGACTTATCTGGCTGTGGCTGTGGCTGTATCCTACTTAATGCAGAAAATGGTTAAAAGGATCGTTCTGGCCAGGCCCGCGGTCGAGGCCGGAGAAAAACTCGGCTTTCTTCCCGGGGATCTGATGGAAAAAGTCAACCCTTACCTCAGGCCCTTGTACGACGCCCTTCACGACATGCTTGATTTCAGAAAAGTTCAGGAAATGCTGGAAACTGGAGTGATTGAAGTAGCCCCCCTGGCATTCATGCGGGGCCGGACCCTGAACGAATCATTCATCATTCTGGATGAAGCCCAGAATACCACCCCTGAGCAGATGAAAATGTTTTTGACCAGGATGGGCCTTGGATCAAAGGCGGTCGTCACGGGTGACGTGACTCAAATTGACCTGCCCGGCACTTCCATCTCCGGTCTCATTCAAACTCAGGATGTCCTTTCAGGAGTAGAAGGTATTGATTTTGTGTATTTTAATGAAAAAGACGTCATCAGGCACAACCTTGTGGGCAGGATTGTTCATGCTTATGACAGGTTTGACCGGGAAAGACTGAAATCAAAATCTGAAGGTGGGAACTGAAGGATTAAATGGTTAATATCCAGTCTGACGCCTATTTGAGTGTGGCTGTGCCCATGAGTTCAAGGGAGATTGTCAGGATCTGCCAAAAGATTTTTTCCTGGCTGGGATCCAAAGAACCCTTTTTGGACGTTCTCATTACATATGACGGCCCAATGAAGGATTTAAACAGGCGCTTTCTGGGCATGGAAGGCCCAACCAATGTCCTGAGCTTTCCTGAGTCTGGCCGCGGCAGCCTGGATTCACTCGGCCAGCTGGTGATTAACATTGACGCCATCAAGAGGGAGTCATGTCTTTATGACCAGGATCCTGCCGACTATCTGGTGCGCCTTCTTGTCCACGGCATCTTGCATCTGGTCGGGTATGGACATGGGCAGGATATGGACGCTATGGCTGAAGAATTGATTTCAGCCGTTTGCTGACAGGAAGTTGTCCATTTTCTGAAGAAGTCCATAACTGCAGAATCATTGTGTTCAAAATTAATTATAAGTCTGATGCCTGAAGCGATGGACCGGGAAGATCACCAACAGGATTGCCACAATGATTCGTCTTGTCCGTCAATCTTGTCCATTCGCAGCGCTGCTGATTAGAATTTTCAACAATTAATACTGGCTGAAGAATAATGATACCTCCGAAAACTCAGATTCGACCTGAAGGACTCAATGCCATAATTATGGTCATACTGGGCACAATTGTCTTTGCTCTTCATGGCTGGGTCTTTTTATCCCTGATGGGGCTCGTCCTTACGGGTCTGGTCTTGAATTTTTTTCGCGACCCTGAAAGGGTTGTTCCTGATGACCAGGATATTGTCGTGTCTCCGGCCGACGGAAAAGTAGTTAAAATCGGCGTCATGACGGATCCCTTCACAGGGGAGAACAGGCAGGCTGTTTGCGTTTTCATGAATGTGTTTAACGTTCACGTGAACAGGATGCCGGTATCCGGAAAGATCGAGTCAATCAGGTATTATCCAGGCAGATTTTTCAATGCTTCCCTGGATAAGGCTTCAACTGATAATGAACGCTGCGCCTGGCTTATCAAGGATAAATCAGATCAAAACTGGACCATGGCCCAGATAGCCGGCCTAGTGGCCAGGCGCATTGTCTGTCTCGCGGAGAGAGGAGACTTTCTTGAGCGTGGAGATCGGTATGGTCTGATAAAATTCGGTTCCAGGGTTGACCTTTACCTGCCCAAGGGATATGAGATAAAAGTTTCTAAAGGAGATAAGACAATTGCCGGGCAGACAATTCTTGCCCGAAAATCACTGTAGATGAATATGACTGAAAATAAAGGCCCAAAACACAGAGGATTTTATATTCTGCCCAATCTCCTGACAACAGCCAGTCTGTTTATCGGTTTTATGGGAATATTGTGGGCTATTGAGGGTCGATTCGAGTTGACTGCTGTGGCCATTCTGGCGGCCTGTTTTTTTGATGGGCTTGACGGGAAGATCGCCCGATTGACTAAATCCACTTCGGATTTCGGCATTCAGTTCGATTCTTTGTCGGACCTGGTTTCCTTTGGTGTTTGTCCAGCTGTAATGGTTTATTTATGGCAGACCAGTTCCTTTGATCAGGTGGGGCTTGCCGTTGCATTTTTATTTATGGCCTGTGGTGCCCTGAGGCTTGCCAGGTTTAATCTTCAGACTAAAAATATTCCCAAAAAATTTTTCCTTGGCCTGCCTATACCTGCCGCAGCCTGTACTTTGGCGGCTCTTGTCCTGTTCAGCACGTTTCTGCCTGAAAAGTCAGCAGAGTTTATTCTCCCCAAAGCCACTATCATCCTGACATTTATTCTGAGCCTGCTCATGATCAGCAGGGTCAAGTACGCTTCATTCAAAGAACTTGAAATGGTTCGGCTTCATCCTTTTTCTTCTACGGTTACTGCCATTATGATATTTGTGCTGGTGGCATCTGAACCAAAATTTATTCTTTTCCTGTTTTTTATTTCCTATGTTTTTTCCGGCCTGATCTATACTTACCTTTACCTGCCTCTACGCAGGCCCACTAATCTACGGGAGCCCGAAGGGAGCTCTCACAATTAATTAATATTTCATAAAGACCGTTTTGGTTTTTTTCAAGATTCAGATCCTGGGGCAAATTATATTATTGTTTACCCTTTGAGGGTTCAGGATTATAATATTTTCAAGTTTATTAATTAATCAGGAGAACAATCATGTCTGATAAAGTATTTATTTTTGACACTACGTTGCGTGACGGAGAACAGTCACCTGGCGCGACAATGAATATGAGAGAAAAAGTTCGTCTGGCCGGACAGCTGGAAAGACTCGGTGTGGATATAATCGAGGCGGGTTTTCCAGCAGCCAGCCAGGGTGATTTTGAATCGGTCTCTGAAATTGCCTCTTCTGTCAAGGATTGTCAGGTGGCTGGTTTATGCCGGTCAGTAAAAAAGGATATTGACGCGGCGTGGGCCGCTGTAAAATCTGCTGCGGCGCCCAGAATACACACGTTTATCGCCACATCCGACATCCACATGAAATTCAAGCTTGGCAAAACCCGGGAACAGGTGCTGGAAATGACCAGAGATGCTGTCTCTTACGCTGCCGGCCTTTGTTCTAATGTTGAGTTCTCCGCTGAGGACGCTTCCAGGTCAGAGCCTGAATTTCTTGTCCAGGTAGTGCGGACGGCCATTGATGCGGGAGCCAAAGTCATAAATATCCCTGATACAGTGGGTTATGCCCAGCCCCAGGAATACGGAGAGCTTATAAGTTACCTTATGGAAAATGTCTCCAACAGCCATAAGGCTATTTTCAGTGTACATTGCCATAATGACCTTGGCCTTGGCGTGGCCAATACCCTGGCCGCCATCAAGGCTGGAGCCAGACAGGCCGAGGTAACCCTGAGCGGGATAGGGGAGAGGGCTGGAAACGCGGCACTTGAGGAAGTGATAATGGCACTTAATGTGCGAAAAGATTATTATGATCTTGAAACAGGAATCAATACCAGCCAGATCTATCCATCATGCCGCCTGTTGTCCATGATTATCGGTCAGCCCATACCTCCTTATAAGGCAATAACCGGGGGCAACGCCTTTGCTCACGAGTCAGGCATCCATCAGGATGGAATGCTCAAGAACAGACAGACCTATGAAATAATGACTCCGGACAGCATAGGTAAATCCTCCAGCGACATCGTTATTGGAAAGCATTCAGGACGGCACGCATTAAAAAACAAACTGGATGAACTGGGATATCGACTCACTGATGATCAGCTGACCCAGGTCTTTCAGGCGGTTAAGAATCTCGCGGATAAAAAGAAACAGGTATTCATGGAAGATGTTGAGGCGGTTGTCCTGGAAGAGGTCTACCGGATACCCGACAAATTTAAACTTATATATCTCAGTTCCATGTCCGGAAACATGGCCATACCTACAGCTGCCCTTAAAATGGAGGTCAGAGGTAAGGAAAAGCTTTTGTCTGATTTCGGGGTTGGGCCCATTGATGCTGTTTTCAACACCATAGACAAATTGGTTGAAAGAAGTCCCAAACTGACCAGGTATTCAGTCAATGCCGTTACCGGAGGAACAGATGCCCAGGGCGAAGTCACGGTTAAGCTTGAGGAAAATTCCCTGACTTCGGTTGGACGGGCTTCTGATCCGGATATCATTGTGGCCAGCGCCAAGGCCTATATCAACGCTCTTAACCGACTGGCCAAAAAGGAAAGTGATCCCAAGGATGAGATTGACTTCCAGGAATCAGGGACCCCTTAAATGGCTGCTTTACCAATGATTGGATCCGGTCGATGCAAAGACTTACACTGATGGTCCTGACCGGATCCACCAGTTCAGATTCTTGTCATGATCAGGTTGCGTCAAGGAAGTCACAGAAAACTGATGAATTCTATCTGGATTTCCAAATGATCAACAATTTGATCTTGAGGTAAACAGATCAGAAAGATAGTCTTAAGCAGGTATTCTAACAGCGTGAAAAAGTCCTTATTAGACAGGCTGTTCAAAAATTCCAAGTGCAAGGAGCAAAAAAATTCAAGGTCGCGGCGTAGTTAGGATACGTAAGAGTTTGAAGTTTTTGCAGCGACGCAGCAATTGGGAGAATTTCAACAGCCTCCTAAACTCCATGTCCATTGATTGTCAGAATGGAGCGTCATCCATGCCGCCGGCTTCAGAGGGAAAAGCCGGGCCCATCTGTTCTTTTGAATCCATGGCCTGCTTTTTGGATTGACCTTCCTGTTCCGGGGCAGATATATAAGACTGGCCTTCCTGCCCCTGGGACTTGGAATCAAGGAACTGGACTCTCTGGGCCTTAATTTCCGTTGTATAACGGTCCTGACCCTGCTGATCCTGCCATTTTCTTGTTTGCAGGCTTCCTTCAATCAGCACCAGCCTGCCTTTTGAAAGATAATTGGAACACATTTCCGCCTGTTTACCAAAAACAACTATTCTGTGCCATTCGGTTTTATCGACCTTGTTTCCGTCACGGTCGGTAAATGATTCATCTGTGGCAATGTTAAAATTGGCCACAGCCACTCCGCTGGGAGCGTAGGCCAGTTTTGGATCCTGTCCCAGCCTGCCAACCAGGATTACTTTATTCATGGAACCAGCCATGATGCCTCCTTTTGATTCTGTGATTATGAAAAATCGTTGGCCAAGCAGCGCTTGAAAAAGTCCCGTTAAAAGACGGGTTGAACTCTAATTGAGCTGATCTGCCGCTTCTTCCATTTTGTCCAGCACGTCTTCAAGCTGGTAAGATATTTTGTCCGCTTCCTGAGGGTTACGATCGGCCAGAAAAGAATTCATCTTTTTTTTGAAGGAATAGGCCGTTGCAATGTCTTGAGAAAATTCGTCCGTTAAATTTTTGGGCAGCTGGCCAAGCCTTTCCTTGTCGTGCAGAGCATCAACAAGTTCAGTTAACAGATCCCGGTCCTGAAAGCTCTTGACCTGATCCGGGCCAAAGGCCAGTTTAGACAGTTGGGACCATTTTTTCAAAGCTTTTTCCTGGTCATGGATTCTTGCTGTAACCCTGATCTGAATCAGTTCTCCCATTATTCTTTCTCCTCCCATCCCATCTGAATTTTGTTAACAACATCCTTGATTTTTTCAACCTGATTTTTTGGACATATTCCTAAAAGGGGAACTCCGGCCTCAACACTTTCATTGGAGTTGAAATAGACAGTATAGATTATCCCTGCCGGACCTTCATAAGTGAGTATTGTTTCTCTTTTCATCCTGGAAATGATTAGAACTTCATCTCCCTGCTTGATATTGACATGACCCAGTCCCCTGGCCTTGAGCTTTATGTCGATTGCTGAAACAAAGTAGTATTTCCCTTTTTCAGGGGCGTTAAACAAGTGCAGTGCTTTTTTGAGGATTATGTCGATTACTTCCTGCTTGGTCAGGAAGTGCCTGATTTTCAGAAGAGGAGCTCCAGCCTGGACAAACTGATGGTCGTTGATGTCATGAAACATGACCACTTCACCTTTTTCAGGAGCGTGTATGGGCTTTTTATTTCCCTCACGGGTCAGATAAGCAAGCAGAGTTCCTGGCTTTTCGTTCCACTCTCCGGTAAATCCGGTGACCTTTACCCCAGCCTGCCTGACCACGAACTCGATATGTCCCGAATGAGGAGTGGATAAGGTTATCTCCTTGTAAGGGGCATTTTTTATCTCATCCAGCAGAGAAACTATATCAATCAAAGGGCTCTCCTTTATATGATCTCTTGATCTTCAATCTATCGTAAGTAAAGAAATTCACCGCCCATGGTCATAAAGGCCTGATGGAGGTTGTTTCTGATTTCCCTGCGGTCCCATATTCCCTGTATGTGTCCTCTGGACAGGGTCATAAAGGCCTTGTGGTAATGAGGCTTGATATCCTGCCCGGTTGTTTCCCTGATTACTCCCGGACCCGCAAACCCGATATTGGCTGACCGGACAGCGAACTGATAAGGTGAGCAGCCAAGGAAACTGGCAACTGGGCCCGCATAAGAGTTAGTGTCATAAAGTACAATATACAGTCCTCCTGCCTCAAGATATCTGCGCAGAGCCAGGGTGCACCTGGGCATCTGAATGACTCCGCTGGTTCCTTCCTGGATTCTGATTCCCGCAGTGCCATGCACGTAAGCAAAAAAAGGAAGATGTTTTCTCCTGGCTGTTTCAGCTGCCAGGATGAATTTTTCACCTTCAGCCACTCCCACGCTTCCGCCTCTGAACCTGGCCATAAGCATGGCCACGACCACCCGAATTCCCTTGATGCTGGCTTCAAAAGTCATGCAGGCGCTTTTATGGCCTGAATTTTTTTTGGCCTGTTCCAGCTTAATATCCAGACCGTCATATTTCAGGGGATTTCCGCTTTCAATCTTAGGGTTGAATTCCCTGATGGACCTGGCATCAAAAACATTAAACAGATACCATTCGTATTCCATGGGAAAATGGTGTCCGCAATAACTGCATACTCCTGCAAAATCGTTGAAGAGGTCCGGGCCCCATAGATCAAGACATCCGAAAGTGGCACTGTTGGGACAGGTTATGGTTTTATCCTGGTTGGCCTGCGGGCTTATGTATTGACAATGCTCATCCCAGGTCAGCCCTGACTCCCATGATGACAGGGTAGTAAGCTGACAGGAATCTTTTTTTTCTTTTGTCAGGCCGGGAATTTTCTGGATTATGGTGGAACCTTTGTTTATTATTCTTCCAAAAAGGGCGTGCACTTCGCCATGCACATCCTCGGCCAGGTGGGTTATTTTTCTCTGGTGTCTGCCCAGGAATTCATAACGTAAAAAAGAATAAACCGACCATCCATAATCATTTACAGCAGAAAAGGCTTTTTGCCAGGATGGAGTTCCGTCGATGAGATATGTCCTGCTCATGGATATGAATTTCTGGTATCTCTGCCAGGTCAGCCTTTCCCTGGACTTAGGAGAAAGGGTCCATCTGACATAGATATTGGGGTTGTTCAGTTTACGCAGGGCAATGGCTCTGAAAAGTTTGACTCCCCTGACTGAAAGAACTATTTCGTCAGTGGCCAGGATTATTTCCTGCCTGAGTTTCTTAAAGAAATCAAAATGTTCAGGCCGCGCTCCAAGAGTGGGTTCATCCAGAATACGGTCAATATAGCCCATCTCCAGGTTGTCTTTTGCAGTTATTTTAAGTTGTTTTGCGCAGCTTTCCACAAGCTGGGGAGTGGCACGCCCACCGTTTTTCAGCCTTCCTTCGATGGCAGCGGCGCCTTCAGGTGAAATTACCGAGTAGTATCCGTGAGAGAGCATTATCCTGGTGTCTGCCAGTCCAATTGCTTCTGCTCCTCCTGAACCTCCTTCGGAAATAACAGATATCACAGGGACCTTGAGACCAGCCATGGCATATATGTTTTTGGCGATTTGCTGGGCTGCGCCGGGGTAGTCCTCAATGGGAAAGGCCCCGGGCGTGAATATGTAAGTGTGTATGGGGATATTTTCGATTTCAGCTACCTTCATGTATTCAAGGGCCTTGGCGTTTCCCCATGGTTTGACTGATCCCCCGTTCCGAAATTCTTCGCCGTGTCCCTTTTCCTGTCCGATGACCATTACAGGCTGCCTGAAGACCTTTTTGCCAACCTTACGGGTAATATAAGCCCTGGCAATGATCATTGAAGGGTCAATACTGTATTCGTCCTTGCCTCCGATTTCAGTGTAATTGTCATACACATTTTCCAGGATGTCCTTAAGGCAGATTCTTTGTGGATGTCTGACTATGCGGACTTTATCCATGGGAGTCAGATCTTTTTCAAGTTTGTTTTCCAGAAAGTGGAAAAGGTCCATAAGAGAGGTGATCTGTCTTTTTAACTGTCCTGAATCCAGACTGGACTGATTATTTTTAAAATCATTGAGTTTGGATCTGAGAAGAGCAATGTTGGCGTTTTCCCGGTTTCCAAAAATATCTTCAATATATCTCAGTCGTTCCGAAAGATCCAGAACCTGTTTTTCTATCTGGTTCATGATTTATACTTTATTGTGATTAGCAAATTATATTATGATTAGTAAACAAGCAGCTTGTCGGTTTTTCTACGCAAAAAATCAATGTTGGACCTTAAAGGTTCACCTGCGGAATTCCGGCCTTCCAGAACCAGTTTTTCCAAAAACATCTTGCCCCGTCTTTTGGCCTGATCAAGATTTTCTCCCCAGACTATTCCTAGCGCAAGGTTAGGATCAAATTCAGTTGGAATGTCATAGGGCCTGTGTACGGGCACATGAGTGTGCATCCTTAACCACGGCTGCTCGGGCCAGGAAAAATTTTCTATCCGGCCAACCCATGGTGTGAAGCTGTTATCAGGATCTTCAGCCAGAATGCGGTATTCAATGCTCACCCCGCTGAAGGTTATGTCTTTTTGTTCGTATCCAAGCCTGGCCCCCAGACCTACCCTGATCTGTTCGCGAATGAGATCTACTTCCTGCCCTCTGATTCTGGAAATTACGGCTGAAACGTCATTTTCAACCTGAATCCTGGTATTGACTTCCATCAAAAAAGGATGGCCAGTGGGGCTGATTATCCATTCCCAGGTACCCACGCTGTCATAACCAACTTCCATGGCCATTCGCAGGGAATATTCAGTTATATCCGAAAGAACTTTGGAAGCGTCAAATGCGTAGCTGATGTTTTTTGGGTCAAAGCCCGGAGCAACTTCAATCCGTTTTTGTCTGCCCGCGCTCTGGATGGTACAGTTCCTGGTGCCGAAATGAACCACATTGCCGTGACGATCTCCCAGAATCTGTACTTCAAGATGGTTAAAATCAAAAATTCTTTGTTCGATCAGTACCCCTTCATCTCTGAACTGGCGCTTGGCATAGTTTTTAATCCTGCGGAGCACTGTTCGAAAGCGGTCCAGGTCGCTGACCTCTTCAATGCCCATGCCTCCGCCTCCAGCTGAGGCCTTGACAAGTATGACCGGCTGATCAACCCTAATTTCTTTTTGAAAATCAAAAAGTGATGAAGCCAATTCTTCCGCTTCCAGATCATCAAATATCGGCCTGTCCGAACCGGGAACAGTTGGTACCTCAAGTTTTCTGGCCAGTCTTTTAGTGTTTATTTTGTCACCGAGTTCCTGGATAATTTTCCAGGAAGGCCCGATAAATGAAAGCTTTTTGGATCTTTGTTCCACCCGTCTGGCAAAGCGAAAGTCTTCAGCAAAGAAACCGTATCCCGGGTGCATGGCAGTACATCCGGCAGCATCGGCTACCGCGAATAATTCATTGGGATCCTGGTAGGAGCTTATGCGAAAAAGGGCTTTTTCTCCGCCTTTTTTAATTGCCTCTGTGCAATGTTCTGAATTGGCATCCTCCTTAGTGTAAACGCAGGCGAATTCAATGCCCAGATCAAGGCAGGCCTTCATAATACGCAGAGCGATTTCTCCTCTGTTGGCGATCAATATTTTATTTCTTTTCATCAGCTTCTGTTTTACCTGATTAACCTGAATTTAAACTGGAGAGGGCCGAGGTGTTGCCCGAGATTATCTACCAGCCGGGAATATGATAAAAAGCATTACCCGACCCGTCAGTAAAGAACTTCTGGAAACCAGAAAAAATCTGTTCATGATTTCCGAAAATATTGCAATATCCATTGAATGTTTCTAAAGAGCTTGTTTTCAATGGGTGTAAATTATATCCATAAAAATAATGAGAAGGCCAGATTAACCCCATCTGTCGTGTTGAAAAAGTTTTTTGAATAACAGACAGCCATGGAATAAATGTATGGATAACATCATGTGGGAAAAAACGAAAGTATTGGAAACCGTAAAATTTTTTGAAAAAGAATTTTCTGATTTCAGGCCTGATGCTCTGCTTGTGCTTGGTAGCGGTCTGGGTGAACTGACGGAATCTCTGATTCCGGAATTGACCATAAAATATGAGCGTATTCCCAATTTTCCAGTTTCAACTGTTTCTGGACATTCTGGGAGTCTAAGTTTTTGTCAAGTCAAAAAATGCAGACTGGCTGTCATGAATGGTAGAGTTCACTCTTACGAGGGGTACTCTGCCGTGGAGATTGTCCGTCCAATAAGGACAATGAGTCTTCTTGGAGCCAGGGTTATAATTTTGACCAACGCTGCGGGAGCGTTGAACCCTCTTTTTGATAGCGGCAATATTATGAGTATTTCCGATCACATCAATCTCACTGGCGAGAATCCTCTTGTGGGCCGGAATTTTGATGAATGGGGCCCGCAATTTCCCGACATGAGCAGGGTTTATTGTCCAGAATTAATGAATATCGTCCATATTGCAGCCATGAAGCTTGGCATTCCCCTCAAAACCGGAGTCTACGTGGGCATAAAGGGTCCGTCCCTGGAAACCCCCGCTGAAACAAGGGCCTTCAGGTTGCTGGGTGGGGACGCCATAGGGATGTCAACAGTCCTGGAAGCCATTGCCGCGGCGCATATGGGAATGAAAATTTTGGGCTTATCCTGCCTGACCAATAAGAATCTGCCTGACTGCATGGCTCAGACTTCTCACGAACAAATCCTTGAAGTAGCCAGGGCAATCAATAAGACACTGAAAACCCTTGTCCTGGAATTTCTCAACAATCTTGATCCGGATTAATGAACCAGTCGAACTGTTAGCTTAGGGTGCTGTTTAATCTTTTCATGTCTGGTCATCTGTTTTATTCCTACCTCCAGCCATCCACCTGATCTGTCTGCAAATTCCCATAAGCAGGTTGAATTCATGAAGGCGCAGGTCAGTTTTGGCCATGAATCTTTTCAGGGGCATCATAAAATAGTCCGGATTATCCGGCTGCAGAAAACTGATCTTCAACAGCGCGTTTCGGATATTTTCCTGAAGTACCCGGGTTTCTTCCATGCTGATGAGTCGAGAATCCTCAGGCCTGATTTTCCCAGTACTTTTTGTCGGGACATGTTTGAAGCATTCGTAAAGAAACAGGAGAACCGCATGGGAAAGATTAAGAGACCAGGCATCGTTAGAGGTGGGAATTGAAACAATATGAGAGCATAGTTCCACCTCTTCATTTAAAAGGCCGGTGTCCTCTGGCCCGAATACCAGAGCAGAGGAAGCCGGAGCAGAATCCATGTTCATAATATCCGCGGCTGCTTCCCATGGAGTTATGATTCCTTTGCGCCATTTTCCAAGTCTGGAAGTTGTGGCGTAGGCCCTGTTAAAATCTGTCAGGGCCTGTTGGAGATGGTCACAGATTAAAGCCCGCTCCAGAAGACTCTTTCCCTTTACCGTGGCCAGTGGAGCCGCCTTTTCCATGTTGAAATTCACAGGTCTGACCAGGATAAGGCTTGAGCAGCCCATATTAACGCAGGCCCTGGCCACGGATCCGATATTTTCCGGATACTTGGGCCTGCACAGGATAACGGAAACATTTTTGAGCATACTGGCTGTGGGAATTGGGTTGTCAATTAATGGTTGAGTATCCTTATGTCCGATAAAGGACATGACTACAAGTTAAACCTGAAGGTAATGATATCTCCGTCCTTGACTGTGTATTCCTTGCCTTCCAGCCTCAGCACTCCTTTTTCCCTGGCTGTTTTCATGTCCCTGCATTTGAGAAAGTCTTCCCAGCTCAGGGTTTCGGCCCGGATAAACCCTTTCTGTATGTCGGAATGGATGGTTCCGGCTGCATCAAAGGCTGATGACCCTTTTTTCAGTGCCCAGGAGCGAACTTCTTTTTCTCCGGCAGTAAGAAAGGTGATGAGGTTCAACAGGCTGTAGGTTTTGGCAATTACTCTGTCCAGGGCTGATTCTCTGACCCCAAGTTCCTGCATGAACATTTCCAGCTCTTCAGGGTCGTCAAGTTCGGCCATTTCCCTTTCCAGCATTGCTGATACCGTGATATGTCCCATCCCTTTCTCCTCGTGAGGAGGCTGAAACTTTCCCATTTTGGATTCAGATATATTCCAGGCATATAATATGGGTTTGGCTGAAAGAAACGCAAATCCCCTTAACGCAGGTTCAGCGCACAGTTCATCTTGCAGGCGCAGAGGCTTTTCTTGTTCCAGGATATTCATGGCCCTGACAAGCAGTTCTTCTGCCTTGGGGTCATAAAGATGTTTGGCCTTTGTTTTATCCTGGGATATTTTTTCAAGTTTTTTTTCAATAACCGCCATGTCTGAGACAATAAGCTCCTCTTCAATGGCGGATTGTTGAAACGCTGGATCAACCCCGCCTGAATAAGCGTCCAGAACAGCCAAAAAACAGTCAAACCCGCGTATTTCACTAAGTACCCTGTTACCGAGAGATTTTGACCCGCCACTGCCATGCATGTCCTGATACTCAATTTCTGAACTGGTAATTTTTTTGGGGTTGAATGTCTGGGCCAGAAGGATAAGTCGCGGCTCTGGAACCTTGACCATTGCCCTGCCTATGCCCAGGGCTCCGGGTCCGGCCAAGGCCCTGAAAAGTTCAGTTTTACCGCTGCCGGCAAAACCGATTACTGCTGTTTTCATTATTATATCTCCAATTCTCAACTGAGGGATTTCTCAGCGGTCATCGCGTGCCAGGCAATCCAGGCAGCTGGAAGAAAATTTCCAGGCAGCCAGTTTAAGCCGATGTTAATCAGAGGTCTAAAATTGCCGGCTCAAAAACACGCGGCTCATAATGAAAGATTTATCCAAGAGTTACTGAGAAGGTCACTCTGCTTAGGCCCATGAAATAGTTGTTGGGCAATATAGAAAAAAGATATCCTTGGCAAGGAAAAGTCCCGAAAAAATTTCTTCTTGCCAAAGATAAACCATATGCTTATAGGCAGCCACATTATGAACAAGGATTTAATTATTGTTGAATCGCCGGCTAAGGTTAAGACCATTAAAAAGTTCCTGGGCAAGGACTATCTTGTTGAGGCTTCTGTGGGCCATATTCGAGATCTCCCCAAAAAAACTCTGGGAGTTAAGGAGAACGATGGCTTCCAGCCTGAGTATGAAATTATTTATGGCAAGAAAAAGATTGTTGCAAAGCTTCAGCAAAGCGCCAAAAAATCAGCCCGGATATTTCTGGCCCCAGACCCTGACCGGGAAGGGGAGGCTATTGCCTGGCATATTGCCCAGCTGATAAAGAAACAAAACGCCAATATCAGTCGCATTCAATTTAATGAGATTACCCCCAGGGCTGTTAAAAAGGCTCTTGAGCATCCCAGGGACCTGAACCAGGATCTTTTCAACTCCCAGCAGGCCAGAAGGATTCTGGACCGGCTTGTGGGCTATAAAATTTCTCCAATTTTGTGGAGCAAAGTAAAGAGAGGTCTCTCTGCCGGACGGGTCCAGTCGGTGGCCTTGCGCATGATTGTAGATCGGGAAAGAGAGCGTCAGGACTTTGTGACTGAAGAGTACTGGCCTTTCAAGGCTGTTCTGTCCAATTCAGCCAAGGAAAGTTTTGAAAGTCAGCTCTGGAAGATTGACAATAAAAAGGCCCATGTGGGTTCTGAAAAAGAAGCAAGGAGCCTGGAAAAAAAGTTTAGTAAGTCCTCTTTCGTGGTTCAGGAAGTGGAGGAGAAGGAGCGCAGAAAAGACCCCAAGCCTCCATATATCACTTCCACCCTGCAGCAGGAAGCCAGCAACAGGCTGGCATTCACCGCCAAAAGAACCATGTCCGTGGCTCAGCGTTTATATGAAGGCGTTGATCTTGGTGATCTGGGAACCACCGCGCTGATTACCTATATGCGTACTGACTCGGTGCGCGTGTCAAAGGATTCCCAGGACTCAGCCAAGAAATGGATCATATCCAATCTTGGCAAGGAATATTATCCCCCAAAGATGAGGGTTTTCAGGTCAAAAGGATCAGCCCAGGACGCTCACGAAGCTGTGCGGCCTGTTGATCCCGCCATTACTCCGGAAGACGTCAGGTCTTACCTTCCCAGAGACCAGTTTATGCTCTACAGGCTGATCTGGGAAAGGTTTATTGCTTCACAGATGTCAGCGGCCAGGTTCTGGGATACAACTGTAATTGTTTCAGCGGCCAATACATTATGGCGCAGCAAGGGTGAAAGACTTGTCTTTGACGGATTTTTGAAGATCTATTCCGTTTCTGGACCCAAAGAAGAGTCCGTGATACCTAAATTAAGCAAAAATGAAAAACTCAAACTGGAAAAATTGACCACAGAACAGAAGTTTACTCAACCTCCTGCCAGATACTCCGAAGCTTCTCTGGTCAGGAAACTGGAAGAACTTGGTATTGGAAGACCCTCAACTTACGCGGCCATCATATCAACCCTTCTTGAACGCGAATATGTAACCCTTGAGGAAAAGAATTTTCTGCCCACAGAGCTGGGTCTGGAAGTTTGCGATTTACTGGTTAGACATTTTCCATCACTTCTGGATGTGGGGTTTACCGCTCAGATGGAGGAGTCCCTGGATACAGTGGCTGAAGGCAAGAAGGACTGGGTGGAACTGTTAAAGCATTTTACCAATGAATTCTACCCAACCCTTGAAAAGGCCAGGAAAGAAATGGCCACTGTCAAGGCAGGCAAGGAAACCGACATAAAATGCCAGAAATGTGGAAGCAATATGCTTATCCGTTTTGGTCGAAACGGAGCCTTTCTGGCCTGTTCCAGATATCCTGACTGCAAAAGCACCTCAAATTTTTCCCGGGACGAGGACGGTAAAATAAAGGTTCTTGACGCTGAGCCGGTCATCAGGGAGAAAGTGGGAGTCTGTCCAGAATGCAAAAGCGACCTGGTCCTTAAAAAAGCCCGTACCGGCAGCCGTTTTATTGCCTGTGATAATTATCCCAAATGTAGATATACCAGACCTTTTACCACCAACATCTCATGCCCTGTGGAAGGATGCCCTGGGGAGATGGTGGAAAAGGCCAGCCGAATGGGCAAAATATTTTACGGTTGCGATCAGTACCCCAAATGCGAATATGCTGTCTGGAATTACCCTGTTGATGAAGAATGCCCTAAATGCGGATCAAAAATCCTGGTCCGAAAAGTTACTAAAACCAGAGGCGAGCATGTGGCATGTCCTGAAAAGGCATGCAAGTTCTGGTACAAGCTGGAAGATTGATTGTTTTGTGCTTTCAGGCTGTTCAGCGGATAGAGCGTGTATGCGAATCGAAACAGAACTGAAATTTCCAGTCAATGATTTAGGGGCCGTGATGGAAAGGCTCAGGCAGATCAGCACGGATCATACCCCCTGGTATTTTGAGCACAACATCATATTAGATGATGACAAAAGTACACTCAAAAAACAGGATATCCTTTTAAGGCTCAGGGTCGGTCTGAACAACAAGCTGACCCTCAAGCTTCCTTTAGAAGACAAAAGGTCAGGACTTGCCAAAAAGAGGCAGGAGTTTGAGGCAACCCTGGATAATATTAAAGAAGTTGAGTCAATTTTCAGTTGTCTGGGCTTTGGAGCCTGGCTCAGGTATGAAAAGTGCCGTCAGGTATGGAAGCTGGATAGAGTTAAAATATGTCTTGATGTTCTCCCATTCGGCAGATTTGTTGAGGTTGAAGGACCAGAGGAATTTATAATTGAAGCCGCTTTTCAGCTTGGTCTTGATCTATCAAGGGCCACAGCAAAAACTTACCATGAACTGAACCGCGATTATATTGCCCAGAAACACCTTGAACCCAGTGATGATTTCGTTTTTGAACCCCTTGAGCTCAAGGCTGTTGCCAAAGAGCTGGGCATTTCCATGAATATATTAAAGGAGTAGAATATTGTTTAATTCGGATGAACTCAAAAAATACGCTCAGGTCATGATCTGGGGTATGCAAAAGGCCAGAAAGAACCCTTTTATCAAGGATGACATCGTGCTCATCAGGTCGGATAAATCTTCTCTGCCCCTGGCAAACCTGATTTATGAAAGCCTTATCCGCATGAGCATTAATCCCGTGATCAGGATTAATCCCCCTGAGAACATGGAGAAAACATTTTTCTCAAATGCAGCGGATCATCAGCTGGAGTTCAAAATTCCAGGCGACTCTGAGCTCTATTCATCACTGAACGGGCTTATTTCTCTTCTTGGCCCTGAATCCCTGACTCACCTTCGGGATATTGATCCTTCCAAAATCGGCAAATATGCTGTGACCAAAAAGTATTTGCGCGATATCCTTGAACAAAGGGAAAACAAAGGGGATTTCGGTTGGAGTCTTTGCCTGTATCCCACGCAGGAACTTGCCTCAAAAGCGGACCTTGATGTTCAAGAGTACAAAAGGCAGATAGTTAAGGCTGTGTATTTGGATCATAATGATCCAGGGGCTGTATGGGAAAGTATTTTTGAAAGATCCCAAATGGTCAAGGACTGGCTCAACAGCATGAATGTTGAATATTTCCATATATTGTCCGCGAATACCGATCTCATGGTTTATCCGGGCAAACAGCGCAGATGGCTGGGGGTATCCGGGCATAATATACCCAGTTTTGAACTTTTCCTTTCTCCGGACCGCAGGATGACCAGGGGTGTTTTTTTTGCTGACCAGCCTTCGTATCGCAGCGGTAATTATGTCAGGGGCGTTCGCCTGGAATTCAAGGAAGGCCGAGTGGTCAATTCAAGGGCGCAAGAGGGGGAAGATTTTTTAATCAAACAACTGGAATTGGACGCGGGAGCCTCATATCTGGGTGAATTTTCACTGACCGACAAACGTTTTTCACGTATAGACAGGTTTATGGCTCACACCCTTTATGACGAGAATTTCGGCGGACCCAACGGAAACTGTCACGTGGCTTTAGGCGCTTCCTACGCCGACACCTATGCCTCTGATTCTGCTGAACTTACTTCGGAACTTAAAAATGAGCTTGGTTTCAACGATTCAGCCCTGCACTGGGATCTGGTCAATACTGAGAACAAGACGGTTTTCGCTTATCTGAAAAACCGTGACAAAGTAGTTGTTTATGATCAAGGCCAGTTTACCATGGAAGGGTTATAGACCCGGACTTTGATTTTCTGAAAAATAATTCTTCCCGGTTTATCAACAGGTTTTTGAATCGCCGGTCATGACAGCCCGGTTATTTGAAAATATTGAGATAATCCCGGGTGAACTCCTCATACAAGCCCGCCCAGAATTCTGACTCAATGCTCCATAATTGGTCATCCTTCTTCTATGGCTCCATTTTTTTCATCATCCGTCAGACACTGATCATGTTGCCAGACTATGATGCTGATAAAAGATTCTGCCCAAAAAGTCATTTTCCAGGTAATCGTTCAAAAAATATCATTCCATAATGCGCCATGGTCATTAAAATTTTATCTAATCTTTTTATCCTGGATCATATCATTAATTTCAAAAAATAATTCTTGATGTTCATTGTGCAAAAAGATGATGGTTTTTCTTTATACTTCTTATAAAATATTACAGAACATTAATTTTATGAAAAAATATAAAAAAAAATGATGACATTCTTTTCCAATTACATTAAATATAAAGCCAAAATAAATTGTTAATTAATTCATATATCAATAAAATTAAAGCTATAACAAACAATTATCATAAGTAAGTTGTCTTTTATGATCTTTATGTGTAACATCTGTTCCTTTTATTCCATGATAACATAGCATATTATTAATATTATTAACAATTTCTTAAAGGAGGATTTCATGTGTTTTTTAAAAAAGGGTCAGAAAGGCTTTACCCTTATCGAACTTCTAATTGTCGTGGCCATAATCGGCATCCTGGCTGCAATTGCCATTCCCCAGTTTGGTAAGTACCGGGAAAACGCGGCTAAAAGTGCTTTAGAATCAGACCTGCGCACATGTCTGAGTGAGGCGGCAGCGCATAACGCATCTGGCGCTGAAGCTGAACCTGATGAATTCGGAGCAGATGGCGCTTATGACTGTGAATTTATTCTTCAGGAAGGATATGATGGGGATGATATTATGATCAACTTTGCAGACATCATTCCTGAATTTGAAAATGAGATCGTAGTTGCTGCAGCATATGGCGGGGTCAACTTTTCAGGCGCTGGTTATCAATGTCAGATTGATGATGGAAGAAGGATTACTTGCGAAGATGCAGAAGGTGAATAAACAAGAATTTTTCAGCCCGGTAATCACTTTTGTCTATCCAGACGCTGGAACCGGTTTTGACGTTTGATCTGATTGAGCGAAACAGTAATGGAACTGTCCGGTTCCATTACATTATTGTTGATCTGGTGGCCCAGTATATTTCCGGCGGGTTGATTCCAGGCGGAGACGCCCTGGAAGTGGTATGGGCGCAGGCTAATGATCTAAAAAAGTACAACCTGAGTCCTGTCACCCTGGATTTGTTTCAGGAGAACTGGTTTTGATAGAAAAACCAGTCACACAAAAACAAAATTTCTGAGCAAAGACACGGCAATCAGTCCTGAGAGCAATGATATAATAAGATTGCGGGTTAATATTGCCGCCAGCCCGGCCATGGTCGCGGCAATCAGTTCTGATGGTCCTTTACCAATCAGGGTAGGGACAATAATGGCCACAAGTATGGAAGAGGGCATGTGTGTCAGAAAGGCCCTGAATCTTGGTGAAGGAGTGATTCTGCTGACGATGAACAGCCCCCCGGCCCTGGTAAAGTATGTGGCAGCAGCCATTAAGGTCAGGGTGAGCAGGACAGTCAGGTTCTGGCTTTCAGACATTTCTGTACGCTCCGGTTATCCCTCCTGCAAGTCCGCCGAAAATGATATACCATTTGCCTGGAATGAGAATAAAGGCAAGTCCGGCAGCCATTGCCGCCACGAGCCAGACTGGAATCTGGGACTTGTCTTTCCAGAAAAAAGTCAGCAAGGCAATAAATACAGCAGTGAAAGCAAAATCAAGACCCAGGACTGATGGATCTGCAAGGTATCTGTCAATCCAGAAGGACATGGTCGAGCCAAGCAAGGTGGAAAGATTCCAGAAAAAATATATGCACAGACCTGATCCCAGAAGAAAAGCAGCGTCTTTTTTGCCTGAGGCCATCTCCTTCACGGACAGAGCCCATGATTCATCAGTCATGAAATAAAGACTGAAATATGATTTTCCAGGGCTGACGCGAACCAGCCAGTCTCTCATTGCCGCGCCCATCAAAAGATGCCTGAGATTAACCACAAATGTGGTCAAAACGATTGTCAACACTGGCAGGTTAGGGCCCCAGAATTCCAGGGCCATGAGCTGAGAAGCACCCGCGAAGACCATCAGGCTCATAAGCTGTGCCTGGAAAGGACTCATGCCCGCTTGAACCGCCAGCATGCCGAATACCAGACCGTAGGCGAATACTCCCAGTCCCACGGGGACACATTTTAAAAAGCCCTGGAAAACGCCCTGTCTGGTAAAGGTTACACCCGGATTGTATTTTATGTGCATGTCTTGTTGAACAAAAAGATAAAGCAATTCAGGTTGGACTAAGAAGGATCGTGTCTTCGGATATTGTAAACAGCCCTGCCTTCAGCGATGATTTTATCAGGTTCTTGTCTGGTGAAAATCTTGGTTTGCACGTTGCCAACCCGGTTGCCCATGAGCCTGACCCTGGACTCGGCCAGTAAATCAGCCTGCGGAGCAGGGTGTAGATAATCAACCCGCATGTCAATGGTGGCGATTCTGTCCTCAAGTTCACAGCAGGTCCACACAGCGACCCCGCCACAAGTATCAATGAGTGTCGATAGAATTCCGCCATGCAGGGCCGGTCTTCTGGCATCGCCTGTAAATTCAGGCCGGTAGGGCAGAAAAAGTCGGGCAAAACCATTTTCAGCCTTTTCAACCTTCAGCCCCAGGTACTTGTTAAAGGGTATTTCTTCTTCCAGAAAATAAATCAGACCCTTATGAGCATAATGTGTTTTCATTTTACACCTTCACCTCTTCCTGATGAATTCATGGCTCAGAAGGTCTGGACCTGGTCCTGTTGGCGATATAAACGCCGCTGCTGACCATAACCGCGCCAATAATCAATGAAATGTCAATAGATTCATTTAAGAATATAAATCCTATCACAATGGCAAAAAGAGGTACAAAATTAATAAAAATTGAAGCCTTGGAAGGTCCGATACTTTTTACTGCCTGATAATACCAGGTAAAACCCAGAACAGTTCCAAAATAGCCAAGATAAAGCAGGCATGCCCAGACAATAAGAGGAACAACCGGGATAAAGCTGAAAAGACCTTCTTTCAGGGCTGGGATAAAAAGAGCCAGTGTTCCGGCTATGCAGGAAAAAGTTACCGCAGCCTGAGGAGAAAGTCTGGACATGGAGTATTTGCCCAGAATGGAATAAGCAGCCCAACTGGCCACGCATCCCGCTATGGCCAGATCGCCCATGCTGACTGCTTCGTTAAGAAGATGCAAAGGATATCCTCTGGTAATGGCCAGGATTGCTCCGGAAACGGATAAGACAATTCCCATTACCTTGAAAACAGTAATGGGCTCCTTGAACAGCATGGCAGCCAGGAGGGAGATAAGTATCGGGTTTGTGGCGACAATGACCGCTGCCCTTCCTGCTTCCACGGTCTGAAGTCCGGTAAAGAAAAAAACATTGTAGGCAAATACCCCGGTCAATCCAAGGAGAATAACCTGGACCACCTGTCCGGGATTTATTCTGGGCAGTCCTCCTTCCAGCTTTCTGACCAGGTAAACCAGACAGACAGTGGCAATAAGAAACCTAAAAAAAGCCGCTGAAAAAGGCGGCATGTGTTTTGAAACTATCCTTCCGGCAGTGAATGTCCCTCCCCAGAACATTGTTGCCAAAAGCAGCTTAATATATACAAGCAAATCAATTTCCCTGACTATGAGTAATTCTTAGAATTCCTGGCTAATGGATGTCAAAATGGATCATGGTTCTGATTCTTCACCAGAAAGGGCCTGTGTTGAACAGAGGATGATCAGAACTTCTTTTTAAGCCATTCCTTTATTTCCTCAGGCAGTTCATAAGTCCCTTTGGCCCGGCAACAGTCCCAGTACTCTTTTGGCAATTCCATTTCATGCAGGGTTTCTGAACCATCTTTGGTCATTTTCTGCAATCTGACGATGTATGGTTCCTGCCAGGAATCAACTGAAAAATAATAGGTTTCATCATCAGAATTCTGATGACGGCCGCTATATCCGGTATTGCCCCATTCAAGATGCAGAGCCACCGCGTCCGCTGGACCCACATCCCAGTTGATGGGCAGGTCCTTGAATTTTGAAAGCTCACCCATATGGTTTCCTCCCTCTATAATAAAATATTATTTTATCCTTTTTAGGGGACAATTACAACATAAATTAAGCGATTCCTTAAACAAATGCTTCTTAATTCTGTTCACTTTTGGAATGCGAAAAACTTGTGAACAGGCTTTTTAAAAATCCATTCGATGAGACGAGGAAACATTAAGTTTAAAAGCAAAATGTTTCCAGACCCTTTAAAAATTGCAAAAATCATTATTCAGAGCTATAGGCCTTAACCGCGTGGCCCATGGAATTTTTTTTGTAATATCAACGCAGGACTTTCAATAATATCCAGACAGGAATGAGACGTTGTTTCTAGAATCAGAAATTAAAAAATACATTATTGGTTTAACCCCCGAAAATAATAAGTTATATATCAATAAGTCAGGTCCTGCCAGCCAGGTATATCTGGCAAGGTATCTTCAGGAAAAAAACCAGAAAGTGGTTCTCCTTGTTCCTCCTGGCCAGGATATTGATAAATATGCAGGACTGGCCAATATTTTCGGTCAGGATGATTTGACCCATGACAAGTTCTGGGAGTCTCACTGGAACATTTTTCCTGAACCGGCCAAGGGTCTGAATCACAATTGGTGTAAAATATGGGCCGGACTTTTCCGGCTGGCCAACAACACTCCCAGTGTTTCCATTATTCCTTCAAATCTTCTTTTACACTTTCTCCCCCCCAGAAAAACTTTGAGCGATTCATTCATGCTTGTTTTTCGTGGTGAAGATGCTGGAACCGATAGTATTCTGAGTAAGGCCACGGCCTGGGGGTATGCAAGGACAAAAACAGTTGCAGAAATTGGAGAATTAGCCCTGAGGGGAGATATCCTGGATGTTTTTCCTCCCGGTTACTCCCATCCGGTCCGCCTGGAATTTTTTGGAGACCGGATTGAAAGCATCAGAACTTTCGAGCCTGTTACCCAGAGATCCAGACAGGCTCTTGATGAATGCCTTATCCTTCCAGTCAGTCCCAGCCTTATGGAAGAAAACCTGGTTATCTCGGCTGAAAAAAAATCAGCCCATCTCAGAAAAGTCGGAGAGCTGAATTCATCAGCTTATCACAGTCTCCGGGAAAAACTTGACCTTAAGTCAGGAGATTACCCTTGCGGACTTTTTTATGAAAATCCTGGAACCTGGTCTGACTATCTGCCTGCTGACGCCTGTTACATCCTGGCCGATACCAATGAACTGCGTACAGGCCTGGAAGAAGAACAATGGAAAATCAGCCAGTGGTCCAGGGATAAATCTTATCCTGAAAGGCATATTTTTCAACCTGCTTCCAGGGCCAGGTCTATCTGGCAGAATAAACGCTGTCTGATATTTGAAAAGCTGGTCATGGGCCGGAAAAGCAAGGGCGTTGATCTGTCTGAAAAGGAAATAAAAAATTTTCATGATATATTCTGGAGACCTGAGGACCGTAAACGTCCCTGGCTTTCATTTGTAACCGCCCTTAAAGAATGGAAAAAGACTACACATCAGACAATCCTGGCCTTTAACACTCCAGGTTCAAGAGATAAATTTTTAAATATCATCGGACCCGAGGAACTCAAGTTCAGCACTGTTTATCATCCGGATCGTCAAGGACTTTTCGCTGTTGTTTCCAGGCTTGGAACAGGCATGAGCCTGGAATGGAACCAGATATACATTCTTGGTGAAGATGTTATTCAGCCAGGCAAGAAGCCGGGATACGGGGCTATAACCGGGAAATTCGCAGGGCTTTCAACAATTGAAGAACTCAACGAGAACGATCTTGTTGTTCATCGCGATTACGGTCTGGGAATGTTTGGCGGGCTTAAGAGGGTAGGAGCGGGAAAGTCAGTCAATGACTACCTTCTGATCTATTATGCTAATGACGATAAATTGTATACCCCTGCGGATCGTTTTTCCCTGGTCCAAAAATACAAGGGCCCAGAGGGAATTTCTCCATCCCTTGATCGTCTTGGGGGCACTGGTTGGTCCAAAACAAAAGCCCGGGTCAGAAAGGCCATTGAAAAAATTGCCAGGGATCTTGTGGATATGTATGCCTTTCGCAAGGTTGCCAAGGGTTATTCGTATGGTCCCGCTGGTGAACTATTTCGTGAATTTGAGGCCACTTTCGGTTTTGAAGAGACCCCTGACCAGGCACAGGCCATAAAGGATGTCATGCAGGACATGGAAAACCCTGAGCCCATGGACAGACTGGTATGCGGAGATGTTGGGTTTGGAAAGACCGAGGTTGCCATGAGAGCTTCATTTCGGGCTGTACTGGATGGCAAGCAGGTAGCCATTCTCTGTCCCACAACTATTCTTGCGGAACAGCATTATCAGAATTTCAGGCAGCGAATGGATGACCTTTCCGTAACAGTCAGGATGCTCAGCCGGTTTGTTCCAAGGCCAAGACAGAAAGCCGTAATTGAAGCAGCCAGAAGGGGAGAGATTGACATCATAATAGGTACACACAGGATTCTTTCCAAAGATGTTGAATTGCCCAGACTGTCTCTGCTCATTCTTGATGAAGAGCAGAGATTCGGAGTCAAACACAAGGAAAAGTTAAAAAAATTCAGGCAGAATATTGATGTCCTTGCTCTAACCGCCACTCCCATTCCCCGCACACTCCAGCTCTCCATTTCAGGCATCAGAACCCTCAGCGTGATAGAGACCCCGCCGCTGGACCGTAAACCAGTTGAAAATATGATTATTGAAAGAGACAGGGATTTTCTGAAAAAGGTTGTGGCCAGAGAACTGGATAGGCAGGGACAGGTTTTCTGGGTTTTTAACCGGGTTGATGGACTTGAGGAGGTTCTGGCTTATGTCCAGGAACTGGCTCCTGACGCCAGAGTCGGTATGGCCCACGGCCAAATGCATGAGCCGGAGCTTGAAGAAACAATGCATAAATTCTGGCATCATGAACTGGATATTCTGGTTTGCACGGCAATAATAGAATCAGGTCTTGATTATCCCAGGGCCAATACCCTGATTGTTGATCAGGCTCAGATGTTCGGACTTGGGCAGCTTTATCAGTTGAGAGGCAGAGTGGGCAGATCAGAAAGACAGGCTTATGCTTACTTTGTGGTCCCTTCATACTCGAAGCTATCAGGCCAGGCTCGAAAAAGAATGCAGATTATTCTTGACCTGGATTATCTTGGAGCTGGTTTCCATGTGGCCATGGAAGACCTGCGGCTGAGAGGAGCAGGCAATCTCCTGGGAGAAGTTCAGTCCGGACAGATCGGAAAGGTCGGTCTTGATCTCTTTCTTGATATGCTGCAGGAAGAAATTGCCAGACAAAAGGGAGATCCGGTCCAATCAAGAAAAGACATTGAAATAAGTACTGGTTTTCCTGCTATTATCCCTGAAGATTATATTTCAGACTCTTCTGAAAGACTCCGGTATTACAGGATACTTTCAGCCTGCCCGGACAAAGAATGCCTGGACAATGCCGAGCAGGAAATCAAAGACAGATACGGACATATCCCTGATGAACTTAATAACTTCATCAGGATTCTCAGGATAAAGCAGATCCTCAAGCCTCTGGGTGCGTCTAAGGCTGATTTTCAGGAAAAAAGGTTCCTTATTGAATGGGCTGAAAATGATCAAAAGCCTGATCCAGCAGGACTGGTTTCATGGATGGAAAAAAATAAAGGCAAAACAAGGCTGATACCTCCGTCCACATTGGAGTTGCGTTTATCAGATAATATATCTATTGAAAAAGCCCTGGATGAAACCATTTTTGTTTCTGAAGATCTTATTTCTTACTTGAATCAATACTCTAACATGTAACAAACATTATCCCTGAATGAAAAAAAATCACCTGGTTCAGTTTTGTCTTTTTTTTGTTTTATGTTGTTTAATCCTTGTCTCAGCCTGCGGAAATGACAAGTCTCAGACAGGGGTGGTAGCGAGAGTCAACGGAGTCCCGGTATATCTAAAGGATATTGAATCCGGATTTGACAGTTACTTTTTTGAATGGGCAGATCCCCTTCCTCCCTCAGCCCAGGAATTGAAAAACACTTATGGGCAGGTTCTTCTTGACCTGATACTTATTGAACTTATCCGGGGAGAACTCAGGGCCAGAAATTTGACCGTAACCAAAGATGAAATTATGGACGTTGAAAATGATATCCGAAAAGATTATCCCCAAGGAGAATTTGAAAAAATGCTTATTGAGGAATACATTGATCTTGAATACTGGAGGACCCGGATTGGTCATAAGCTTATGTGGGAAAAGTTTGTAGACCAGATCCTCATGGCTGAAGTCAATATTGAATTGGATGAAATCACAAATTATTATTACGCCAATATTCTAGATTTTTATATTCCAGACCGGCTGGTTTTTCTATACCTGGGATCCATAGATCAGGAACTTGTGGAAACCGCTCTGAAGGAACTTGAAGACAGCCGGGACTTTGACATTCTGACCAATAAATTTGATAATGTTTTTACTGCTAAATACGAAATGAGGGTGGATCAGCTGCCCGAATATCTGGCCGAGGATCTGCGATTACTGGAACAAGGGCAATCCAGCGAAATTAGACAAGGGGGACATGAGGGCTTTTACGCTCTTTACCTCCTTGAGAAAAAGGAAGAACAGCTGCTTAAGCCACATCAGGTTTATAATCTTATTGAAAAAGATATTTTGAATCAAAAGTTGATTCAAGCTTTTAATATATGGTTCTCAGATGCGTTGGATCATTCAAAAATTGAAATAAACAGAGTCCTTCTGGAAAACTTTACCGGCAGCACCAACTAAGCTGTCTTATAACCAAGCAATAAGATGAAAAAAATACTATTTTTACTGCTGATAATATTTCTATGCGCCAGCCATGTTAATGCATCTACTCTGGTGAACAGGGTTGTCGCCCTGGTTGATGGGGAAACAATAACCTTGTTTGAACTGCAGGCAAGGTTAAAACACCTTCTTGGCTTGTTCGAGGATGTGGATATTGATGATTTGCCTGAATCTCAGCTGGAACAGACCCAAAGACAGGTCCTCAATCAGATGATCAACGATATCCTCCTGAAGAAGGAGGCTGACAGGTTCGGTATTGAAGTCACAAAAAGGGAAATTGAAAACCATATAGACATGGTTCGTTCCGAAAATAATCTAAGCGAGGACGCATTTGAAGAACATCTTCAAAAACAGAGGTTAACCAGAGAAACGTATAAAAAGCAAATCAGCGACTCAATCCTGCGCCAGAGAGTTTTGAGCATGATGGTGCGCAGAAAGGTTCTGGTCACCGTGGATGAGGTCGAGACTTATTATAAGGAAAATATTTCACAATACCAGGAGGACACAAAGGTCCATCTCAAGGTTATTATCCTGCCTGATCTGGAAGACGCTGTCAGGCTCAGAAATGAAATTGCCAGGGGCGAAATCAGCTTTGATGACGCGGCCGCCCGTTTTTCCCAGGGTCCGAATCCTTCACAGGGCGGAGATCTTGGATTTATCGACTGGCAGAGGCTTGCCCCGGAGTGGCGCCAGGCTCTGGATAACCTTGAGCAGGGAGAGCTGAGCCAGGCTTTCCAGGTTCGCGGTACAGGAGCCATGCTCAAGTTAATTGAGAAAAGCCCTGGCGGAGTTATTGAATTATCTAAAGTTGAAGACAAGATCAGGGAAGAAATATTTGATTCAAAGCTGGATCAGAGATTTGAAGATTATATCAGGGGGCTGCGGGAAAAAGCCGTTATAGATATTCGTTTGTAATCCTTAATTGTGATAACCTGCGGCTGGGAGATATCATGGATTTGCTGGATATTGGAAAGGAATTGAAGACTGAAAGGGAACATCAGGGCCTGAGCCTGGAAAATGTTCATGAAGATACACGTATTGGAATTGATTTTTTAAGATCCCTGGAACAGGGAAAAATAGAACATCTGTCACATCCGGTTTACGCCCGCGGCTTTGTCCGCAGTTACGCTCATTACCTTGGCCTGGACAGCGATAGGATCGCGGAAGATTTTTCCAGGGTGTTCCAGACTGAAGATCATTTTGACAAGATTAACCCCGATGATATTCCTACTTCTCTTAGAACTTCGAAGCAGGCTCTTCGTCCAGATAGCTACCCGAAAATACTGGGCATTGCCCTGTTATTGATGATTATTCTCGGACTTGGGTTGTTTATTTACTATTCATACAATTCCAGTTTGAACGATAATGGACAGGATGTTGTTTCCCGGGACTCTGCGGTTGGTCCTCAATTGCCGGATATGTCCTTGTCGCGTGCACCTCAGCCCCCTGAAGGGTTTACTGCGGATGATGAGAATGGGGAATCTCAAGAAGTTGCAGATACCAAGTTCAATGGATTGACTCTTGAACCTGAAACCAGTCTCAGCCGGACTTTAACCGAATCAGATACTGATGATTCTTTTCAAGCTGCCCCGCGGGAGAGAGCGGATGAACAGGCAGGGCCTGATCCTGAAATCCGGACTGAGGTTGGAGAAGAAATTCAGCGTGATCCTGGAAAATCAACAATTGATATTCAGGCCAGAGAAGAATGCTGGCTAAGGATTGCAGCGGACCAGTCCCGCCGGGAAGTTTACCTCAGGCCCGGGGAAAGCTTCAGTGTTGAGTTTGAGGATTTTGTCCAGATCACCCTGGGCAATGCCGGCGGAGTGGACATCTATCTAAATGGCAGTTTATATCCTTTTGACGCCGCTTCAGGTCAAGTTAAAACCATCAGAATATCTTCTTCTGACATCAATTGATCCTGCCCAATGAATTTCGCTGAAAAAATGCTTGTTATCAGAACAGGGCGGTTTAAGGAATACGATCTCTGGGTCCGCTTTCTTTCCCCTTCAAATGGCATTCTCACCGGGTTTGCTTTTGGTGGATGCAGGAGCAGAAAAAGGTTCAGCGGTTGCCTTGATGTTCTTAATCTGGTCCTGTTCAAGATAAGTTCCGGAAAAAGAAACAATTACCTCGTACTTGAAGAAGGAAGTCTTATAAACGGCTATCCTGAACTGAAAAAAGATTCTTCCAGACTGGGCATGGCGTTGAACAGCCTGCGTTTTGTCCAGCAAATCTGTCCTGAAGGAGATGACTCATCCGGCATATACTCTCTGATGCTGGACTACCTGGAAACCATGGAGACCAATCCCAGCATTCCTTCCTTTTTCCCGCTTTTATTTCGGGCCAGGGCCTCTTTCAATCATGGTTATCAGCCTTCCCTTGATTTCTGCTGCAGATGTGGTCTGGAATTAAATAAAATTGCCCAGCCGGTTTTTTTATATTCCGAGGGAAAAGTAGCCTGTACTAAGTGCAGGCAAGGCAATGATCGTGTTTTTAAAACGCATCGGGAGTCATTAATTTTCCTGAAGGCTTTAAGCGCGACCCGTCCGATTCAGTGGGCCGGCTGGACACCTGGTGCCATAATACTTCAGGATTGTTTTCAAATGGTGGAATCCTTAGTGGAGTATCATCTGGGGGGCAATTCATCAGGCGAAAAAATGTATAACTCAGGACAGCTATAGAATTCTTAATGGAGTTGAAAATGTTATTTCAGGATGTGATACTCAGTCTTCAGAAGTTCTGGACCAGCTATGGATGTGTCCTGCAGCAGCCTTACGATATGGAAGTAGGAGCCGGAACCTTTAACCCGGCTACCTTCCTCAGGGTTATCGGTCCAGAACCATGGAAAACCGCCTATGTTGAGCCGTCAAGAAGGCCCACAGACGGCAGGTATGGAGAAAACCCCAATCGTCTTCAGCATTATTACCAGTTCCAGGTTATTTTAAAACCCTCTCCGGCTGATATACAGGATCTTTATCTAAAAAGCCTTGAAGTTCTGGGCATTGATGCCCGCAGGCATGACATTCGATTTGTGGAAGATGACTGGGAATCTCCCACCCTTGGGGCCTGGGGCCTTGGCTGGGAAGTATGGCTCAATGGGATGGAAATTACCCAGTTTACCTATTTTCAGCAGGTGGGCGGCATTGATCTGGATCCAGTAAGCGTCGAAATTACTTACGGTCTGGAAAGAATATCCATGTATCTCCAGGAAAAGGAGTCTGTTTACGATCTGGCGTGGAGTCCGAAAGTAACTTATGGTCAAATTCACCATCAGGGAGAGGTGGAACATTCCAGATATAATTTTGAAATGAGTGATCCGGTTATGCTTCTTGATTTTTTCGACAAATGTGAAAAGGAATGTTTGAGGCTTTGCATGGGGAATCTGGCTTGGCCGGCTTACGATTATTGCCTGAAATGTTCCCATGTTTTCAATCTCCTGGAAGCCAGAGGGGCTATTTCCATTTCAGAAAGGACAGGTTATATTGCCAGAGTCAGAAATCTGGCTTCAAAGGTGGCCTTTCTGTATAATGAACAGCGGAAACAAATGGGGTACCCCATGCTAGGCAAAGATAAGGATTAAAAATAATGTCTGATTTTGTACTGGAAATCGGTTTTGAAGAAATGCCCGCCCGTTTTCTTGCTTCCCTGACCAGGGAAATCAAGGAAAGTTTTGAAGCCTGCCTGGTTCGAGAAATGATAGGTTATGAAACTGTTGAGTCATATTCAACTCCCAGGAGGCTATGCGCTTATGTGCGGACAATGGCCTTGATCCAGGAGTGGAGACAGGAACTGGTAACCGGGCCTCCGGCATCCGTGGCCTTTGATCAGGACAACAACCTTACCAAAGCCGGTCAGGGATTTGCCAGGTCTCAACAGACGGATGTCAGTGAACTCTTCAGGCACAAGACAGAAAAAGGTGAATACCTGGCAGTCAGAAGAACATGTGGAGGAAAACCAACAGCGGATGTTTTACCTCAAATCTGTACTGAAATAATCAAAGTACTGAATTTTCCAAAAAAAATGCGCTGGGCTGACAGCTTTACTTTTGGCAGGCCCATACGCTGGATTTTAGCCATGCTTGACCATCGGTCCATACCTTTCACCATTTCCGATGTTAAGTCAGGATCATCCACTTACGGTCACAGGTTTCTTGGTCCTGGGCCTTTTCAGCTGTCCTGTGCAGCTGACTATTTTCAGATATTGCAGGAAAAGGGCAGGGTTATACTGAGTCCTGAAAAAAGAATGGATATTATCAGATCTAAAGGAGCAAAACTGGCTCATGAAGCAGGTGGCTTGATAGTTGAAAACCAGAACCTGGTCAGGGAAACATCCAACCTGGTGGAATTTCCCAATCCTGTTCTCGGGAGGTTTGACCAGAAATACCTCGAGCTTCCCAGAGAAGTTTTGCTTACAAGCATGGAGACTCATCAGAAGAGTTTTGGGTTGTCCAGTTCTGGGAACGATCTCATGCCTTATTTTTTAACAGTAATTAATAATGATCCCCATGATATCAGTCTGGTCAGAAAAGGATGGGAAAGGGTGCTTAAAGCCCGGCTGGAGGATGCCATGTTTTTCTGGAACACGGACAGGTCTGTGTCCATTGAATCCAGGCAGGGAAAGTTGGACAAGGTTGTTTTCCTTGCCCCACTTGGTTCAATGGGTGACAAGTCCAGACGCCTGGAAAAGATAGCCGGGTTCATATGTGATGAACTTGGAGTTGAAAACAAGAACCATGTGTGTCAGGCCGCTCTTATCTGCAAGTCTGACCTGGTCTCGGAAATGGTGGGGGAGTTTGCTGATCTCCAGGGGATCATGGGAGGCATTTATGCGGGTCTGGCCGGATATGAGGATGATGTGGCCAGGGCAATTCATGAACACTACCTTCCCCTTGGACCGGAATCGAGTCTACCTCGAACTATTGGAGGGGCGGTAGTGTCCATGGCTGACAAGGCAGACAATCTGGTGGGTTGCTTTGGACTTGACATGATCCCCACCGGAGCCGCAGATCCATACGCCTTGAGAAGACAGGCTCTGGGCATCATCAGGATAATCCTTGAGCACAGGCTTGAACTTGACCTGCGCGGACTATTCAATTTTTGCGGGCAGGCATATCTTGGAGTAAAGTGGAAGCAGGACCTGGATGAGTCACTGGAAGAACTGAAGCGTTTTGTTTCCGCCAGGCTCAAAGCTTACTGGCAGGGCAAGGGGTACGAGGGGAAAATTGTGGAAGCCGTTATTCAGGCCGGGTGCGACAATATACTCATGACAGAAAAAAGACTGGCCGCACTGCTTAAATTCAGCGAACATCCTAATTTTGAAGCCGCTGTGCTTACCTTTAAGAGGATTGACAATATAATTCGAAAGCAGGGCAAAGATTCAGGAGTGGAACTCGCTGAAAAATATATTCCCGGTCTTCTTCAGGACAATTATGAAAAAGCACTCGCCCGGGAGATTGATCAGGTCCTTGCTGACTGGGAAAAACAATGGGAACAGGGAGATTTCCAAGCCCTGTTTGACCGTTTGCATGGTTTGCGACCAATAGTGGATAATTTTTTTGATAATGTAATGGTCATGTGTGAAGATAAGGATTTGAGACAAAACCGGCTGAACATGCTGAATATTTTATCCAGAAAGCTGGCAAACCTGGCTGATTTTTCAGCTCTTCAGGTTTAAGGGAGAACACTGTTTTTCCTGTTGCCTGGATTTAGTAAACAATTTTTCCAGTTATAACATAGGTTCAGTCATTTTTAATCATGATGAAAAAAACAACTTGACATATCCACTTATTAAAGAATAAAAATTTCACTTTTGAATAACAAATTATATCCAATCATATTACGGAATAAATAATCAGGAGGTTTTGATCTTGGCCATCCATAAGTCCGCTCTTAAGAGACACAGGCAGAGCCTGAAAGCCAGGGAGCGCAATAAAGCTGTTAGAACCCGGGTAAAAAACGCAACTAAAGCGGTCAGAAGTGCTGTGGAACAAAAAGACACTGAGAATGCCTCAAAGGCATTGCAGACGGCTTCTTCCGTCATTGACAAGGCCGCCCAGAAGAATGTCATCCACTGGAGGGCTGCTGCCAGAAAGATTTCCCGTCTGAGTAAAGCAGTTAACGATATTCAATAATATATTCCGGCCCGGATTTTTTTTTACTGAAAACCCGGGCTGTTTTTTTTCATTGCCCTCCGGATATTAACCAGCCGAACCGGCTGGCTTTTTTCCCATTCAGCATCCAGGTTCGCCGTAGTTGCCGCAGCAGGACCGCAGCCTTCTGATTTTAAGCAGGTTATTGCGTAAATAAAGCCTGGCTTTTTTGGACAAAGGCATTGGTTTTTTAAGATTGTCCAGAAAATCCCTCAGATCAGGTTTGTTGTCTGAGCACATATTATTATCCCTTGCATCCTTGAATTTTAATATTACAAATAACTTTATCCGTTCTGATTAAAAATTTCAACGCTAGCCTGTCTGCTCAGGGAAAAGGGCTAAAGCTCCAGGATCTGTTTATTCGGCCCTGGCGTGATGAAAGCCTGGGCATTCTGAATTGAATGCAAACCGGGGCGTTTATATGCAAGGTTTAAATGAAATCAAGGACAGGCATGCCTTTGATCATCCGCAGTCTGGTTAGGTAATTGCCGAATACTGCCAAAGAGGCCAGATGGTCAGGGCCCAGGTTGAAATCAATTTTATTCCAGTAATCCTTAATCATGTCTGGTTTGAACTTTTTCCCGGGATATGCTTGTGTCAGTCCGGTCATATGATCAGGAAAGTACTGCACAGCTTTATCCAGAGACAGGCGCAGTTTTTCCAGGATCTGACATTTTAACTCATCTATCTCCCTGTTCATGATCCACAGAGCAAAAACAAAGGGTAGACCGGTGAATTTTTTCCACTCTGAAGCCAGATCTATCAGTTCCAGGTTCTGGTCTGAAGAAAGATACACATTTAACGCGTGATCCCCAATTTCCAGGAAAGGCTCTCCGGAATCAAGGGACTGCCCTGGCTGGGCCTGGACCCAGACAGGATCCGGAAATTGCCAGTAAAAACGCCACAAGACCTTGAGTAGAGCCACTGAAGCGGCAGAAGCAGAGCTCAGGCGGATGTTTCCTCTCTTTAAAACGTATGCTTCAAGCTCTGAAAGAGAAAACGGCAGACAGAACAGCACGCTTTGGACTTCATTTTCAGCGCTTATGCTCAGGTTTGGAAGAAGCCTGTATTTTTCCGCGCGCACCAGGTATTCAAAGGAGGACGAAGGGGAAACATCAATTGTTCCATGAGCCAGGCCCTTATTGAGCAGGGAAGGGTGGCCCGGAATAAATTCAATATCATTAACAACCGGATCCTTCTTAATGCTTTCAAAAATCGGCCAGATATTAAGATAGTCAATGCGGCCAACTCTCAGTCTGTTTTTTGTCATGATTGAAAATTTTGATCAGTTTGAAACGGTCTTTGCCTTTCAGATTGTTAAAGAGTGATAACCTTGTCCGCCATGTTCATGCCGCTTATAATATCCAGCATATTGGTGGTTTGGCCAGTTCTTTTTCCTTCAGTTAATCCAAAGAACTCAAGACATGTCCCACAGACAAGAATGGATACTCCTTCATTTTCCAGTTTAAGAAGGCTATCCAGAGCGAGGCTGCCTTCTATGGCCAGCTTGACTCCGGAATTGACCATGACCATCATCCAAAGGCTTTCGCCCATTTCAGGAAGAGTAGCCAGAAAGTTAAGCATCAGCTTGGAGCCCAGCTCGTCATCTCCTTCCCCCATCTTGTCCCGGGTGATCAGGATCATGGTGCGCCGGGATAGACTTTTGTCCTGGGCAACAGGGTTATCTTCCTGCTGGGTTGAGTCATCTCTTTTATGGGCTGAAACAACCCAGCTGGATCCATCCTTTTGAGGTTTATCAAGCTCGTATCCCTGAAGGGATAAAAACCTGGATACATTTTCCAGGGCCGGGTCATTATCTAACACAATCCGGATCTTTTGAGGATGATTCTTCTCAACTATTTCCTTACATCTCAGGACAGGTTGGGGACATGGAAGACCTTGACAATCAATCATTTTTTCTGAATTCATAAAATTTCCCCTGCTGGCTGAATAACAGGTTGTTGACAACCTGAATCAGCAGATACTTAATCAGCAGAATATTCCAGTCAAATTGTTATTTTTAATGGATAAGCCTTAAACTTATTTAAATTATCAATAGATTGTAAAAAACATCAGCACATGAATTTGAACCATGAAATAATTTATTCAGGTCTGACAATGCTTACCAGGGCATGGTCTTTAACCCTGAACTACACCAGGGTCAATTACGAGTCTGTTGAGACATTGAGAAAAAGAAAAATTCCAGTGATTTTCGCCATATACCATGGCGAGGTATTTCCCCTTTGTTGTCTGCACAGCAATGAAGGAGTTACTGTTGTTGTAAGCAGAAGCAGGGATGGGGAATTGATTGCCGGAATTCTGTCAAGGCTTGGTTATAACCTGGCCAGGGGATCAAGTTCAAGGCAGGGACTTAGGGCTCTTTTAAACGCGGCCAGACAGATGAAACAAAAAAAAGTTGATGCTGTTTTTACTGTAGACGGTCCAAGGGGTCCAAGACATGTAGCCAAGCCAGGCATAATTTATCTGGCTTCAAAAAGCAGGGCGTTTATTGTCCCGGCCAGGGTGAGCATGAGCACCAGGCATGTTTTCAATTCATGGGACAGGTTTTCTCTTCCCTGGCTATGGTCCGCCTGCAGGGTCATCTATGGCCGCCCATACCAGGTACCGGCCAGATTGGACTCTGAAGAGATTAACGCTAGGACAGCTGGTCTTGATCAAAAACTTCAATCTCTGCTTTAAGTTCCTTGCGGCCCATATTTGATTTCAGCTGAGATGTCTGAAAATCACATCCCTGTCATTGTCAAATGAGCTGAGCCCAAGTTCATTGGGATGGGAAAAACATTTTATCAGACCGTTATCCAGCTGGACTGTGCCTGCGGACAGAACTTTTGTATAGGGTATCTGTTCACGCATCTCGTTAAATGAAATCCGTTCTGGAAAGATGATGGGAGTAAGCTCTCCTGCGAAATCTTCAAAAATAATATACCTCATTATTGCGCGTTTCCTTTCAGGCTGAGAAAGTTTGGATCGGACTTTAAATCTGTTTATTATATAAGGTCACGGAAGTACGCTGGTCAACTTGTTTTTCTTTTGTGTCCGACAGAGACCGTCAGAATTGCAGCCTTCAAGGTGTCCACAATACATGGCAGGGCAGTGTATTGATGGCTGCATTTTATATTGTTAAAGTTTACATAATTTACATTATGGGACATAGACAGGTATGCCCAGGCAACAAAAAAGGCCGGCCTTCTTATGATGAAGAAAGCCGGCCCTCTGCGGTTTTTATACTGTTAATTTATTAAAGGGCTGTCTAAAGCCTGCCAGCATCCTTGAGAAATGCTTCCAGGCCGACATCAGTCAATGGGTGCTTGGATAGTTTTTCAATCACCTTGAAGGGAATCGTGGCAATATCAGCTCCCATCATGGCAGATTCCAGAACATGTCCGGGATGCCTTATGCTGGCCACAATGATCTCCGTGTCAAAAGCATAATTATCATAAATATCAATAATAGTGCTGACAACATCCATGCCATTCTGTCCCACGTCATCTATTCTGCCCACGAAGGGACTGACGTAGGAGGCCCCTGCCTTGGCAGCAAGCAGAGCCTGAAGCGGAGAAAATACCAGGGTCACATTGGTCTGAATCTCCATTCCGGCTAAAACCTTGACCGCTTTAATTCCCTGCATGGTCATGGGAATTTTAACCACTACATTGGGACCGAACTTGACCAGATCAGTTGCTTCCTTAATCATTTCTTCAGTGCCGAGGCCGATCACCTCCAGGCTGACAGGCCCTGGGACCAGGTCGCATATTTCTTTGGCCACCTCCTGCCAGTCTTTTCCTTCCTTTGCCATGAGGCTGGGATTGGTGGTTACTCCATCCACCATTCCATACTCCATGGCCTTTTTGATTTCTTCAATGTTCGCAGTGTCAATAAAAAATTTCATTTACGCCCCCGCACAATCTAATGTGTTGTTTATGACAAAAAGTCGTGCCCGCAGGATCAGGCATCTTCCTTCTTCACCGCTTCATAAGCGCCAATTCTTTTGAGATATTTATCCCTGCAGTCATAACTGCAGAAACACAGCACATCATTGTCCTTTTTAACCCTGATGTCACTGTCCTTGTCCACATATGTGCCGCAGATGGGATCTTTGACCATTACCCCGTTGGCAGCCATTTTTTCCTGTTCCTTAACCACCTTCTCTTTCTTCTTTTTCTGGTCATTAGTTAATAATTTATAGAGGATGAAACCCACTACAACTACAATGAGAATCTTTAGCATGACGTGATCCCTTGAATGACAAATTAACTTATTGATCTATTTCTGAAAAAAACCCGTTTGCGAAACTTGAGATACCGCACCGGTTGAGATTGACCAGCCTGGTCGCATTGATTTTTTGGCTTTTAAGGCTGCTGAAGAAAAAACTCTGAATTTTAAATCATGATTATTGATAGATCCTGTTTCCTTCAAGCTTGAATTCCAGCTTGTCAATGATGGTTTTAAGTCTTTCTCCATCAGGAAAGACAAAATCAGGATAAATTTCCATCATGGGGACAAGAACAAAAGCCCTTTTTTTCATTGAAACATGGGGAATTTGCAAACTCTGTTCCTGGATGATCATCCTTCCGAAAGCAAGAATGTCCAGATCGATTATCCTGGGTCCTTTTTTTTCTGCTTTTAAACGGCCCATTTGTTTTTCAATATCTGTGAGCAGACCAAGAAGACTCCATGGAGTCCAGAACTCCATTACTTCGAGCAGAATAACCTGATTGCAGAACCATGGCTGATCCTTAATATCCTGGGGTTGTGTCTCATAAACCCCGGACTGGAGCACAAGCCTTAAACCCTTATGTTTAAAGATGCTGGCAATTGCATTTTGCAGGTTATTCCTGCATAATCCCAAATTGGAGCCAAGGCCCAGCAATACTTCACAGCCCAATTTTTACCCTTGTAAATTTCAGCAAACTGCCTGGCATGCATGTGGAGCAGCTGCAGGTTTTTTGCTGGTAATTTGAAACCCTGGCAATACTTGTTACTTTATCCTGCTTTGATATAAAGTTATTTCAACCAATGAACTGCGGCCAAATTAGAAGATCAGGTCAAACAAGCACTCAGGGTGATCCTATATTTTTATATTTATCATAGCAAGTTTCAATAATCCCTTATCAGGAAGACGAAATTCTCTATCTTGCCTGGAGGTTGCGATGCTCTGTAACAGGGTTATTCAATCGATTGTTCATACAGTGAGTCATGATTAAAGTGCCGTCCCACGATAACCAGCATTTTCTTGTTGATAAATTCCTGGAACATATTTTTGTTGTACGGGGATTATCAGCAGGCAGCGTCAATTCTTATTCTGATGACCTAAATTCGTTTATAAAATTTCTTGATGCAAATAAAATCCTCATAACCGGAGTCAACGAACAAACTGTTTTTATTTATTTAATGTTTTTGCGCAAAAAAGGTCTGCAAAGCAGAAGTTTAGCCAGGCATATGGCCACGTTGCGAGGCCTGTATTCATTTCTTCTGGAACAGGGACATATCCAGGCCAACCCAACAGGCCTCCTTGAAAATCCAAAGCTTCCAAAATTATTGCCCAAGCTTCTTTCCATTGAAGAAATCGAAAGCATTCTTGCTCAGCCGGAAACCGCTGACAAACTTGGAGCCAGGGACAAAGCAATGCTTGAACTGCTTTACGCAGCCGGACTAAGGGTTTCAGAAGTTTCTGGGTTGAAGGTTTTAAACTTTGACCGCCAAAGCGGAGTTGTCAGGGTCTGGGGAAAAGGAGGTAAAGAACGGATTGTGCCCCTGCATTTCACCTGTATGAAATGGCTTGAATTTTATCTCCAAAACTGGCGACAGGCATTTTCACCCAAGAAGGATTTCATGTTTTTGAATCGATCCGGCAAAGGCCTTTCCAGACAGGGTATCTGGAAAATAATCAAGAAGTATGCTTTAAAGGCTGGAATTCGAAAGCAGGTTTCACCCCATACCCTGAGACATTCTTTCGCCACCCATCTCCTGGAAGGAGGGGCTGATCTTCGCACGGTTCAGATTCTTCTTGGACATTCCGATATAACAGCAACTGAAATATATACCCATGTTCAGAAAGACAGGCTTAAATCAAGTCATGAAAGATTTCATCCACGTTCACAAAGTAAGGCGCGCAGTTAACCCGCTATGAAAAAAACAAAAATTGATGCTCCCACAGTTATAACCTGCCATGTCAACGCCGACTTTGACGCTCTCGCGTCCATGATCGCCGCCAGCAAGCTTTACCCTGATTCAGTTCTTATTTTTCCTGGCTCCCAGGAAAAAAACCTGAAGAATTTTTTCATCCAGAGCGCCACTTATCTTTATAATTTTAAATCATTCAAGGATATTAATCCCGGCTCAGTCACAAAGTTGATTATTGTGGACACAAGACAAAGATCCAGAGTCAAACATATAGATCCCCTGCTGGATAATCCTGGGGTAAGCATTCATTTGTATGATCACCATCCCGATTCAGAAGAAGATATTACTGGTGAGGAAGAAATTATCAGACCATGGGGATCAACAACCTCTATAATTTCAGAGAGACTTATTGAGAAAGGCGTTTCTCTGACCGAAGATGAGGCCACAATACTCGGGCTTGGAATTTTCGAAGACACCGGATGCTTTACCTTCAAATCAACAACCAAACATGATTTTGACGCAGCGTCATGGCTTCTGACACAGGGGATGGACCTGAATATGGTCTCAGACTTAATTAACAGGGATCTGTCAGCTGAACAGGTTTCCATTCTTAACTCTCTTCTGGAGGCCGCCTCAACGCACAAGATTAACGGGATTGATGTGGTGGTGACAGAGGTTTCTCTGGAGCACTACGTGGGAGACTTTGCCCTGCTGGCTCACAAGCTGCTGGACATGGAAAACATTCGGGTACTTTTTGCCATGGGCAGGATGCACGACCGGATTCATATTGTTGCCAGAAGCAGGACAACAGACGTTGATGTAGGCAAGATCTGTTCTTCATTGGGTGGAGGCGGGCATTCTTTTGCCGCTTCAGCAACAGTAAAACATAAAAGTCTGACCCAGGTTAAAGATGAGCTTTTTGGTCTTTTGTATTCCCAGATTAATCCTCAGATTCTTGTCTCACATCTCATGTCTTCTCCTCCAGTCAACATACAAAAAAATAAAACCATATCACAGGCCACAGAAGTAATGACCAGATTCGGTCTTAAGGCGATTCCGGTTGTTGAGACAGACGGAGGTCCATGCGTGGGCATTCTGGAGCATCAGATCGCGGACAAGGCTGTGAGCCATGGTCTTGGTAAAATCCCTTTGAAAGAATACATGATTACTGATTTTTCAACTTTGAATACAAAGGATGATATTTATAAGGTCATGGAAGTGATCATCGGCCAGAGACAAAGGCTGATCCCAATTGTTGATGAGAACAGCATTATTGGGGTGGTTACCAGAACGGACCTGATTAACACCATCATCAAGGAGCCTGCCAGAATTCCGGAAAGTCTTCTTCCTGAAAAGAAGCGGGAAAGAAACGTCAAAAAAATCATCAAGGACAGATTGCCGGACGATATTTTTTCTCTGCTGGTAAAATGCGGAGAATTATCAAAAGATATGGGCTTTCAATCTTATATCGTGGGCGGTTTTGTCCGCGATATTTTTTTGGACCGGGATAATTACGATGTGGATCTTGTTATTGAGGGAGAAGGCATCGCATTTGCCAGAAGGCTTGTCCAGGAATTTGGGGGCAGGGTCAGGGCTCATCACAAATTTCAGACAGCAGTGGTCATTCTGGACAGCGGGCAAAAAATTGATGTAGCCACGGCCAGGCTTGAGTATTACGAGCACCCTGCCGCCCTGCCGACCGTGGAGTTGTCCTCAATAAAAATGGATCTTTACCGGCGGGATTTCAGCATAAACGCCCTGGCGGTTCACCTGTATCCGGAAAATTTCGGTAAACTCGTGGATTTTTTCGGAGGCCAGAGAGATATCAAGGATAAAATCATCAGGGTGCTGCATTCATTGAGTTTTGTGGAAGATCCCACAAGAATAATTCGTGCCATTCGTTTTGAACAGCGATTCTCATTCAGGATAGGCTCTCAGACTGAAAAACTCATTAAAAACGCTGTTGATCTGAATATTTTTCATAAACTCTCGGGCGCGAGAATTTTTCATGAATTAAGAATGATTTTCGATGAAAGCAATCCCCTTGGCTGTATATCAAGAATGGAACATTTCGGACTGCTGCGCAATATACATCCACTGCTTAAACTTACACCGGGCATTAATAATGTTCTTCTGGAAACCGAAAAAGTCATTAACTGGTTCCAGCTTCTATACACTGAGGAAGACATTCAAAAGTGGATCCTTTACCTGCTGGGACTTTTAAATACCATCAACGACGCCCAGGCAAAAATAATATTTAACCGATTTAACCTGTCCAAAAAACAGGAACAGATCTTTTTCACCCTCAGAGCTCAAATAAGGGAAGCAGTGGCCAGATTGTATGAGTGGCACCGGAAAAAAGGAAACCTGAGCGGTCTGTACTTTATCCTGAACCCCCTGCCCGCGGAAGGTCTTCTGTTTTTGATGGCCAGGAGTCAGCAGGAAGATTTAAGGAAAAAAATATCATATTTCATCACCCAGCTTAGAAACATTGAGCCTCTGCTTTCAGGCAAGGATCTGAAAAAGTTGGGAATTGAGCCCGGACCATTATACGGTCAGATTCTTCAGCAGCTTAAAGCGGCCCAGATTGACGGGCTTTCTTGTAATCGTCAGGACCAGCTGGAGTGGGTGAAAAAGAATTACCCTGCCAAGGCTGGAAATAATAACCCTTCCTCACCATAACAAACTATAAAGCAAAAACTTTTCTCTTCAGATTACTCCATGATCAAGCATGGAATCCGCCACCTTGACGAATCCGGCGATATTTGCTCCTGCCACCAGGTTATCCTTCATGCCGTATTCTTCGGCCGCTTCCACGCATTGTTTGTGAATGGCCTTCATAATTTGCTGCAGCTTCTGATCGACCTCTTCCCTGCTCCACCGCATGCGCATTGAATTTTGGGACATTTCAAGTCCTGAAACAGCCACCCCGCCGGCGTTGGCCGCTTTACCGGGGCCGAAAAGAAGACACGCGGCATGGGCCCGGTGAACCGCTCCGGGTTCTGTGGGCATATTAGCGCCTTCAGAAATCAACAAGCAGTTATTTTTACACAGTTCTTCAGCGTCAGCCTGGCTGATTTCATTTTGAGTGGCCGAAGGAAAAGCGCAATCACATTTGATGCCCCAGGGCCGTTGTCCTTCAAGATACTCAACACCTTTGAATTTTTCAGCGTACTCCTTGATTCTTCCGTAGCGGATTCTTTTGAGTTCCTTGACAAAGTTGAGTTTTTCCTCATCAATACCTGCTGGATCATAGACAGTGCCAGCCGAGTCAGAAAGGGAAACCACCCTGCCCCCCAGTTGAATGATCTTCTCAACAGTATACTGGGCCACATTTCCTGATCCGCTTACTACACAGGTTTTTCCTTCAATGCTGTCATTTCTGCTGGTTAACATTTCCTGGGCAAAATAAACTGATCCGTAGCCCGTGGCTTCGGGCCTGATAAGAGAACCGCCCCAGTTCAGTCCCTTTCCTGTCAGTACCCCGGTAAATTCGTTACGCAACCTTTTGTATTGGCCATACATATAGCCCACTTCTCTGGCCCCAACTCCGATGTCTCCAGCGGGCACGTCAGTATCAGCGCCGATATGCCTTTGAAGTTCGGTCATAAAAGACTGGCAGAAGCGCATTACCTCCGGGTCTGATTTATATTTTGGATCAAAGTCTGATCCGCCTTTTCCTCCGCCAAGGGGCAATGTGGTCAGAGAGTTTTTAAAGATCTGTTCAAAACCCAGGAACTTGATTATGCCCTGGTTTACGCTGGGATGAAACCTTATTCCGCCCTTGTAAGGTCCAAGTGAACTGTTAAATTGTACCCTGAACCCCCGGTTGACATGGACTTTACCCCTGTCGTCCTGCCATGGCACCCTGAATATAATCACTCTTTCAGGTTCAACGATTCTTTCAAGTATATTGGCTTCAATATACTCTGGTCTGTTGTTTATAACCGGCTCCAGGGACTCCAGAACTTCCTTTACAGCCTGATGAAATTCAATTTCGCCGGGATTACGCTTTATCACCTGTTCCAAGACTTTATTGATATGCTCTTTTGCAGTCATTAACCTTCCTCTTTGACCTGTTTAGAGTGGACTGTTTTACTCAGCTTTGATAGTCAGCTGTCAGTGGGTTGAAAAGCCCTTCTTATGCAGGTTGTTTAAAAATTCTAATGCCGGGGCGTGACATAGAAAAGCGATGTTGCAATTGGCGGATTTTCAACATCCTGCTGGATTTAACGGGTTTATTGATTAGAACCACCTACGAACATTAAATAAGTCAGAGCCTTTAAATAAAAATATTGTAATAATCAACTATTTTAGTTTTAGTAAAAAATAATGAATAATTATAACTTCAGTACGGGACTTCCAGGCCTTGATAAAGCTATTGACGGTCTCAGAACCGGGGACAATGTAGTATGGCAGGTTGATGGCATAGACGAATATCTCCGGTTTGTTCTGCCCTATCAAGATTATTGTACATTTTATGGTATTCCGCTGATTTATATCAGGTTTGCCAGGCATAAGTTTCTGCTCAGGGAAGACCAGACCAGCGCTACTTATAGCATGAACCCGCAACAGGGTTTTGAAAATTTCATTTTTAAAATACATTCCATTATTCATAAGCATGGCAAGGGTTGTTGCTATCTGTTTGACTGTCTGAGCAATCTTTCTTCTGACTGGTACTCTGACCGCATGCTGGGCAATTTTTTCATGCTTACCTGTCCTTATCTGGGAAGTATGGACACAATTGCCTATTTTGCTCTGCTTCGAAACAGACATTCCTTTCACGCCACCAGTCCTATTCTCAATGTGACCCAGGTTTTTCTTGATGTTTATCAGTATGAGGAAAATGTGTTTGTCCATCCCCTTAAGGTGGATAACCGATACTCACCTACCATGAACACTCTGCATCAAATGCGGGGCGATGTTTTCACTCCGGTTAGGACAAGCGATAAAATCAGCAGAGTTCTATACCGCAAGCCATGGTCAAGACTTGATTCAGCGCTCCAGACCCTTGGCTTCTGGAGCAAGACTTTCACCGATGCCGAACAGGTCCAGGCGGATTATGAACAGGGTCTTTGCACTGAAAAAAAAGTTAATAAGCTGTTGCAGAAGCTTCTGAAAATGATTTTTTCCAGGGATCAGCGAATCCTTGATCTGGCAAAAAAATATATTTCCTTGAATGATGTACTCTTTTTCCGACGCAGGATGATCGGAACAGGACTTATGGGAGGAAAAAGCAGCGGTTTTCTCCTGGCCAGAGCCATTCTCAAGAAGACTGACCCTGGAAGGTGGGAAAGCAGACTAGAACCTCATGATTCATTTTATATCGGTTCGGATGTATTTTATACTTTCCTGGTTCAAAACGGTGTGTGGTGGATCAGACAGCAGCAGAGGAATCCAGAGCTTTTTCTGAAAGATCTGGAACGAGCCAGGTCTCAGATTCTTAATGGATCATTTCCCCATTATATTATCAAACAATTTGTGGATCTACTTGATTATTTCGGCCAGTGGCCATTTATTGTCAGGTCAAGTTCTTTGATGGAGGATAATTTCGGCAATGTTTTCGCCGGAAAATACGAAAGCGTGTTCTGCGTTAACCAGGGTGAAAGAGGCAAGCGTCTGGCCGATTTTATTGATGCAGTCAGACATATTTACGCTTCTTCCATCAGCGAGAAGGCTCTTGTCTACAGGAAACAAAGGGGACTTCTGGACAGTGATGAGCAAATGGCCCTGCTTGTCCAGAGAGTCAGCGGAGTTAACTATAAGAAATACTTTTTTCCTCAGGCCGCGGGAGTCGGATTTTCCTTTAATCCCTATGTCTGGAATGAGCGGGTTGATCCGCAATCCGGAATGCTCAGGCTGGTATTCGGCCTTGGAACGCGGGCAGTCAACCGCTCCGATGATGACTATACCAGGGTTGTCGCCCTTAATGAGCCTGCCATGCAGCCTTTGATCGACCTCAATGGCCGTAATTACACCCAGCAAAATGTTGACATTCTGGATTTGACTTCCAATTCAATTGCGTCATTAGCCTTCAGAGATTTGTCTGCTGACTGCCCTGACCTTCCAATGGAAATGTTCGCTCAAATTGACAGAAAACTTCAGGCCAAAGCCAGGGAAATAGGCATTAAAGGCTTTTTCCCATGGGTTCTGAATTTCTCAGAACTGTTATCAAAGACGGATTTTGTTGATGATATGAGAAAAATGCTCAAAACCCTGGAAGATGTTTACGGGTCTACAGTGGATATAGAGTTTACCATCAATTTTTTTGAAGACCTGAAAGATAATCCAAACTTCATGATTAATCTGGTTCAGTGCAGACCCCTGGAAATTAAAGGATCAGATGCTTTGGATCAGCTTATCGCCCAGGATTCTTCAGAAAAAATCATCTTTAAAAGCACAGG